>Ga0206907_1001_pt1 | contig 50752 bp, 52 predicted proteins | sample Alteio_BWOrgHeat_80_FD_152951 | JGI IMG/M metagenome (GOLD analysis project Ga0206907, IMG submission 152951) | Enriched cells from forest soil in Barre Woods Harvard Forest LTER site, Petersham, Massachusetts, United States -... | ecosystem: Environmental > Terrestrial > Soil > Temperate forest >...
AAACCTCAGTCGTCGACCCGGAAAGCGCCGGGGAGGACCAACCTGACAGTCGCGACGGCGAACGCGACCGGCGGCTGAAATCGTGGGCGAGCAACCGTCGCTCCATCGAGCGCGGCTCCCACTGGGTCAGTCCTGAGGGACAACGACCGCGATGGCATAGCAAACTCTTTCACCTCCTGACCCTTGTGTTCGCTCTGGGCATGCGCCTCGCGGGCCTATACCAACGCGGCCGGCGCAACGCGCTGGCGCCGCAACTTGTGGAACTCGACCTGTCTTTCGCATCGCTTCCCGCAGCGTTTGACGGATACCGTATCCTCCACGTCACCGACACTCACCTCGACGCCCTGCCGGAATTGGCCGCGATAGCCGGCCGAACGATCGCCGGGATCGAGGTCGATCTTCTCGTGCTGACCGGAGATGTGTTGGCCGACCCTGAGACGCCTCCGGCATCGGCGACCGCTCCGCTTGACCGCTTGCTCGCCGGCATTGTCGTCCATGACCGCCGGCTCGCGGTACTCGGCAACCACGATCCAGCGGCGATGGTCGATGCGCTCGAGGGCCTGGGTTTCGAGGTGCTGCTCAATCAGTCAATCGCGCTGAAGCGACAAGGCGAGCGCATCGTCGTCACCGGGCTTGATGACGTTCACTGCTTCTATACCGAGGCAGCGCGAACCGCGCTTTTCGACGGAGACGGCGATTTCCGGATCGCATTGATCCATTCGCCGGAACTGGCCGACCATGCCGCAGAGGCCGGCGTCGCGCTCTACCTCTGTGGGCACACACATGGCGGACAGGTCTGCCTTCCAGGCGGGCGGGCGCTGCTCACGCGGCTGACGCGATGCCATCACGCCGCGAGCGGACTTTGGCGCGACGGCCCGACGACCGGCTACACCAGCCGCGGGCTTGGAACGTCGTGGCCCCCGCTGCGCTACAATTGTCCGGGTGAGCTGACAGTGATTACCCTGCGCCGCGCCCGTTGATCGGACGGCTCACGCCGGCTGATTTTTCCGGGCCCCGCCCTTGACCGGCTGCGCCGCCGCACGCAATGTGCGGGCGAGATGGAGACCCAAATGTCTTCAACGGAGCCGGTTGACGGCAGCGCAGCATTCGAGCCCTTAGTCAGCGTCATCATACCGGTCTATAATCGCGCCCATCTGGTCGGGCGTGCGATTTCCTCGGTTCTTGCCCAGAGCTACCAGAATTTCGAGATCGTCGTTGTCGACGACGCTTCCAGCGATGAGCTCGCCGCCGCGCTCAGCGAGTTTGCCGATCCGCGGCTGCATTGCCTTGCGCATCCTTTCAACCGGGGCGCCGCCGCAGCACGCAATACCGGCATCACGGCGGCCCGCGGGGAGTTTGTCGCTTTTCTCGACTCCGACGATGTCTGGTTTGCCGGGAAGCTTGCCCACCAGGTAGCGGCGATGCGCGGACAGCCGCCCGAAATCGTGGGTCATGTCTGCGCCTATGATTGTGCAAAGACCGGCTTTCGGACGCGCCGCATCGTACCCGACTGGACTGCCGCCACCTTTCGACGCAGCCAGCTGCTTGGCTGCACGTGCGGCCCCGGCACCACATTGCTCTGCCGGCGTACGATCTTTGCCGATATCGGACCGTTCGACGAGGAGTTGCGCCGGCTTGAAGATTGGGACTGGCTGTTGCGGTTGTCTGCAAGGGGCTATCGTCTGTTGGCCTCACCGGAAGTATTTGCCAGAGTCGAGGTCGGTCCCGGCGCGGCGTCCCGGGATATAGATGCTGCTTTGCAGCGAATCCGGGCGCGTCATTACGGCGTAGCTGCGAGCCAAGGGCTGGCGTCGCGCCGAGTCTTCGAGGCGGCCCTCCATTTCGAGAGTGCCGCAGCAGCATTTGGCGACAAGGCCTATGGGCGCGCCGTCCGCGATGCGATGCGCTCACTTGCCTGCTATCCGCTGCGCAGCGGAACCCTTTACTGGCGCCTCGCTGTGCGCGGCATGGCAGCGATAAACGCGCATCTTCACCGTTTATGGACGTTTAGCTCTCGCCCAGCTCGATAAGATCGCCGGCTTTGCCGCAACCTGAGGCGGCCAAGCCGGCAAATCTCACTCTCAGAACAAGGCGGGTGGCTCGCTGAGCTCGAGTCCGCCATCGCCGGACCAGCCCAGCCATAGCTCAACGGTTCGCTCCAGCGCGACTTCGTTAGGTGCGAAGGTCCAGGGCAGATTGACCCGGGTGAGGCCGGACATTTCGTGCAAGTCGGCATTGGTTTCGGCCGTCGCCTCGCTCATCACCGGCTCACGCACCCGGACGACAAATTGGGCCCGGAGCGTGCCGCTGGCCGAGCGTTTGATGTTCAGCTCGATCCCGCCGATTTGGCTTGGCGTTACCTTTTGCGGCCCTCGTGTCTCGAGGCGCGGGCCGATCATGTAGCCGGACGGCGCCCGGATCACACAGAGATCGGTTCTGGGGATCGTACTGCGCCGAGGATCGAAGGCCTTGTCGTTCGGGGAGGCCGCCAGAGAGTGGCCGCATTCGCGCCACGCCGGGTGATCCCGAAGGAAATCGCGCGCGGCGTAAACCGGCCCGCCCTGGTTGATGTTGTCGATGGCGATAAAGCCGCCAGGCCGCACCAGGCGCGCGGCGCACTGAATGTCGAACAGCGCATATTCGTAGTCGTGGTTGCCATCGACAAAGACCAGTTCGCTGGTGATGCGCTTGAAAGCCGCGAAGTCGAAAAACTCCATCGACGAGGTCGGGTAGTAGCACAGCCGATCGCGCAGTCCTGCCTCCCAGCGGCGGATCAAGCGCAAGATCGGCGCGCTATTGGCGGGGTCGACCGTGTGGATAAAACCATGCCCGTTGGCGCAGAGCGCGCGGCACATCGCCTTGCTCGTCGAAGCGCGGTAGGTGCCGATCTCGATTACCGTCTCGGGCCGTTGATTGCGAACCAGCGCGTAGAGCAGCGCCTGGGTATCCGCCGAGACGAGCGCGCGTTCGGCGGGATCGGGGACGTTGAAAAACGCGACCAGTTCGGGGAACTCGGAGGCCGAGACGATTGAGGCGATCGGATCGTCAGCGTCGAGATCGATCTGCGGATAGACACGCGGTTGGGCGATCGTAGCCGGGGCGCTAAACCACTTCCCGGCGAGCGGAGCCGTCCAGCCATCCCAAGCGGTCAGCAGCCCGGCGCCCGCATTGCCCAGGCCCTTTCCGCCCGATCGCAGGAGCACGAGCGTCTGTGGGTCGGGCGCGACCGCATAGCCCAGACGTTTTGCCAACTCTCTGATCAACTCTCTCCCCGCTCCCCCGATACGACGTCGCCGCCGCGTTCGTCCCTCGCATACTCGGTCGGCGAGGTTGCTGCACACAAAGGGAATCGCGGTATAGCCCACCAAGCGACGCAATGTCGCTTAGATCAAGCCGCGATGACAACGAACGCAGGCTCTGAGGCCGTCATCCGGTCGCCACGGTCCGATGGCGAGCAGCCAATTATCTGCCCCCACCAAGCGTCGGATCTTTTCTTACGAATTGCCATTTCTCTGAGAAACGCGATCCGGCGGGCTCCTGCTGTGGCGCCCAGATCAAATCCTTAATAGCACCGGTGTAGGCTTTGTCACCAAAGTGACTGAGGGTCAGGCTCGGGTCGATGAAAACGCGGCCGCCTATCGCCCTCCAACGATCACAGAATACGTAGTCCTCAGTCATCTCGTTGTCGTCGTAGGCGAAGAAACGGCGGTAAAATGGCTGTTCGTTCGGGGGTAGTTCTTCCAGACCGCCGCCGCCTTTCCAGTCTGGGTGGGCGCGAACCAACTCGTCGAAAACCTGCCGGTGGATGCGCATAAAGCCCGTCGCAGCGTGGGCGACTTCGACATTACCCATCGCGTCGATGTTAAGCGTCCCGGGCAGAAATTGGCATGCCCACCCTCCAACCTGATCGGGCAGATCAATCTTTCGTCGATACGCGCCCGCAACCAGCGGCTGTTCGGATGCGAGGAGCCGCACCACATCGGCCTGATCCCAGCCGATATCGTCGTCGATGAACATCAAGTCGCTCGCATCGCTCGCCAAGAATTTCGCGACCAGTACATTGCGCGCGCGGGGCAGGTTCGATTGGTTCAGGACGACGTTATAGTAGAACCGGATGCCGAGCCGGCTCAGCAGCACGCAAGTTTCGGCCAGCGCTACAGTATACCGCCACACCGGTGCGCGCGCGATTGGCGTGCAGATCATGACTGTGCGCAACTTGAGACGATCGAGCCGCGCCTGCTCTTGTGGGTTCGCGGCGCCCACCCGCGCTGTGAGCAGCGCCGATTGCTCAGATTGATCTGGGTTAGGTGACCACATTGCCGACTAGTTCAATTCAACTAGATCCACACTCTGGCAATCACGGTTTGTGACATCGCTCAGTGATGGCCGAGGAAGACGCCAGCTGCCGTATAAGCTGTGCTGGAAGATCCGAACGCAAAGTTGCCGCCAGTTTCGGGCGGTGCCGCTGTCGTAGTCGACGGCCCGAAGAACCTGCCGTTGACCACGCCAAAATCCGTTCCTCCATTTACATTACCCGTATACATTCCGTTGCCGGTGGCATTAACCGTGCCCGTCAAACTGTGTGTCACGTCGAAATTCGTCAGCGAGAACGCGCCAGATCCCGTGGTGAAATTATAATTATTGTTGAAGTTGCCTGTAGCGATATAGTTGGCGCCGCTGTTACTGACATTGCCGATTGCTTGTCCCGAATAAGACGCCGTACCCGTAAACTGAATTGGAATGGCCGTCGGCGGGCCAGCGACCCAAAAGTTCAGATGGGCGAGATCGTTGCGGTTGGCGCCGTTGATTTGATCAACAGAATTGAGCCCGCCGCCCCAATAACCCCATTGAGCGAACTGGCAGGTGTTGCACAGCGTACCGTTGGTGAGCAGCGACAGCGGTCCCACCGCGCCCGAACTTAACAGATAAAGCTGCTGGCTCGTCGCGTTGACCGGGGAGGCCGGCCCTTCGGTTGCGAAAGTGAGGGATGCAGGGGTGGTGCCTTCCGTGGCGGCGTAAATGTTTCCATCGACAATGACAGAATTCGGCGTGCTGCTCGGCGTGCCACCGTAATTCAGATTGATAGATTGCAGGTTGCCCGAGCCGTTCGAAAACGGGTAGAAGAAAAGGTTGTCGGAATTGAAGGTAGCGCTGAGCGTCGCCGGCCCGTTTTTGGTAAAACTGTTTGTGCCGGTGATTGCGTAAGAGCTAGTGGCGCCGCGTTCGTTGAAAGTAGCGAGCCCGCCGAAAAAGCCGCTGCTTGGGATAAACCCGCTTGGGTTACCCGGACCGACACCCGCCGCCGTCGCCGTCGCCATCGCCGGCTGATTGAAGTTGTAGGTCACAACGGGCGTGCCGGCGAGCGGCGTCTCGGTAGCGAACGGCGACGTCGCTCCGAGGGCAATGCCGGAAATTCCGGAAGTGCCATAGAGCCCGCCACCGACGCCATCCGCGATGGAACCCAAGGCCGAGGAGATGAGAACCGGCGTGCCAGGCGTGCCAGTCGGCGACAGCAGCAGCGACGTCCCTCGCAACGCGCCTACAAGTTGGGGGGGGTTATTAGAGATCAGCCCGAGATTGAGAACGACCACCGACTGCTGAGTGGCCCCGGTGCCGTTGATCGCCAGGCTCGCCTGAAGTGTCCGAGGCACATTCCCGCTGGGATCCGGAGCCAACGTCCCGCTTGGCGTCACCAGATAGAGGGGGGAGACTGTCGCGCCGGGGAGGTTCCCGCCGGTGTCGTTGCGGATAAACGGGATGGCCGATCCGAGCACCGGGTCCGGCTGGACATTGAAGGCCAACACCTGGTTGGCGGTGCCGCTCAATGTCGTGGGCGACGTGATCGAGATGCCGCCCTGGAGGAGGGCAACCTGCCCGCTGGCCGTCGTCAGGTCGGCGTAAAAAAAGCTGTTGTCCGAGGACAAAAACGCGGTGCCGGTCACCGCCCCCAGCACGCTCGAGCCGCTCACCGACGAGGTCGAGCCCGGAACGAAGCCGGACAGTGTCAGCGTGCCCCCATTAACTGTCGCGGTAAACACACCATTGACGAGGCTCCCGCCGGTGAATGTCGTGGGCGCGCCGGCAAACCCTGTCGGACCGTCGCTGTTAAATGACCCCGAAAGGACTGGAGGGGGTGTTGGGGTCGGTGTCGGCGTTGGGGTCGGTGTCGGCGTTGGGGTCGGTGTTGGCGTTGGGGTCGGTGTTGGCGTTGGGGTGGGTGTCGGCGTCGGGATGGGTATCGGCGTTGGGGTGGGTGTCGGCGTCGGGGTGGGTGTCGGTGTCGGGCTGGCCACCGGGGTCACGGGCGGATTCCCATACTCCGCCGTATTTACGCTAAGAGCCGTTTGAAGGTTGCCCGGATCGTAGGGTGGAGTGCAGCGTGCGACGAGCCGCCCAGCGACCGCCTGCATTCCTAAGGTGCCACCACCCCGACAGTTATAGCCAGCCTGTTTCAGCGCAGCTTGGGTATTGGCCTGGAGCTGCGCCGATATCGTATTGCCGATACCGCTGATCGCGACACGCTGATCGGTCGGAATTATCCTCGCGCCACCGGTGCCGCCAGGGCGACCGTCGAGCAACGTAATGAAGGTCTGCATATAATCCTGAGTGGCGAGAAACGGTGGCGTCGGCGCACCGTCAGCGCCAATCGTCACACCATAGCTGGGCCGTCTTAGGACGGTTTGCTTGCCGCCGGGCCCGGTGATCACAAGGCTGTTGCCATAAAGAAAGACGACGGCGATGGAATCTTTGGTTACCTTCAATACGAACGCACCACCTCGGATGCCGATCGTACCGACGGCCGTGCGCACCTCCACCGCACCCTCGAGCTTGCTGATCTTGCCACCGACAAAGCGGAACACGCCACGCGTCGTGCTGAGCGCTAGTTTCCCGGTGCTGGTGTTCGGGTCATAGACGAATTCATCGATCACCAGATCAGAGTTCGGCCCGACGCTCATCGCGGACTGGTCAAGAAACAATATCTGCGTCTGACCTTGGGTGTCGGTAACCACCCGCTCCCTAAAGATGACATCCTGCCCGATTACCAACTGCCGTGTCGGAGCATTGGGAGGAGTGCCGGTCCCAGCCGGATTAACGCCGCTGTTGACGCCCACTTGGTTGTCTGCGGCGGCCGGCCGACACAACGCAACAGCAACCGGCAGAAGAGCCAGGGCAAAGAATGGCGACCTGCCGGCGCAGCTCACGCCATTCCGACAGCGAGCCGCCTTGGCCCGTTTGCTGCGTCGCGACATGTCTGATCCCCCTGGAGACCAAGGATGCCAGAGAAACGCGATAGCCGCAATTCATGGTGAATGGGCCCGATTCTCTTCGCGGTCTGGTGCGGATTTCCCTTTTGTGTAGGAAAAAACGGCCGCGGAAAAACGATGTACGGAAGATGTTTTCGGGCATGCTCTCATCAGAGGGGACCCGGACTTGAGAAGCCTGTTAATACAGGAAAAAAACAATCGATAATCCAAAATTTAATTATTAGACTCGACAATAACTCAATTTAACATTGAAGTTAGTTGCACACCTCAAATTCCAGCTAAGCGACCCCATGTTCGAGAGGTTCTCCGAGGTAAAGGCCCTACGCCAGTGGATGATTTTTCTGATAGTGAGGCACATGAGAAGGGTCGAACGCCAAACGGGCGATTTGATAAGGGTAATTCAGGTAATCCGCGAGGACGCCCAGCCGGATCCCGTAATAAAGCTACCTTGGCGGCGGAAGCAATGCTTAAGGGCGAGGCCGAACAACTAACCCGCAAAGTACTTGACCTTGCGCATGAAGGAGATTTAACAGCCCTGAAGCTCTGCCTCGACCGGATTCTACCGGCACGTCGAGAGCGGCTGCTTCATTTCGAACTACCCCCACTTAATTCGGCCCTCTGATTCGCCGAAGGCAATAGCGGCGATTACCGGAGCCGTTGCGCAAGGGGAAATAGTCTTAAGCGAAGCAACCGAAATGGTAAAACTCGTTGAGGCGTTCGTTAAGGCGATTGAAGCGAGCGACTTTGAAAAGCGTTTAAAGATGCTTGAGGACAAAGAACTTTTAAGGAAACAAAAAACGTGAAAGCAAATCTACGACGCCGGCTTGAGGTTTTGGAAGCCGCACATGGAAAAACCAGCTTGGCGATGGCATACGCTCGGGCCCCTAGCCTAATGACAGACGAAGAAGAAGAACTTATTGAAGCTATCTGCGAAATGGAGAGGATTACTGAAATAGGATCGCCTAACAATATCGAAGAAGTCGCAGACTTCCCTTTTTTATGCTTTGACCGCTTATCAGATTTGGAACTTGATTGGGTGCTGTTTCATATCGAATATCAGCGCCATACTGATTGGCAAGATAAGACCAACGAAGTCGAGCTCAAAAACAGCAGAGAAGCTCTCCAAAACTCCCCACGCTGACATCGGCTCACCGCCTCCGGAGTGCTCTCCCTCGAGCGAGATGACACTGTCACTGTTGCTCCAGGGCTCGCTTGAAGCTCCCTAGCAGAACGGCCGCCAAGGCGAGCTGTCGCGATCGGCGAGCTCACGAGCGCGCAATCGCGCCGAAAGACCCGGATCATCGCGTCCTCGTGGCGAGCGCGCCGGAGGCTTCAATCGCCAGAAATTAGTTTGGCCGCTCGGTGTCGTAGTCATTCCGCCATGCTTCGATCCGCTCCCGGTCATCGATTAGGGATGGAACCGGCTCGCGTTAAGACGCTCGACGCTGATTCGAGCGTTGAGTGCCTCGATTAAGGTGTAATAGCTGAGATTTGATCTGACAGGCGATGTAGGCTGTCTGAGCCGTTGAGGCTGTCTCATGCTGCCATGAGTTTCTCGTTCGCCAGGGGAAGCGCGTCAAGGAAGGTCTGCATCGGCGTCTTGCCGAAACACCAGCGGCCCAGATGGGGCTGTTGCTCGTTGTATTCGACAATCCAGGCATCGAGGTCGGCCTGCAGATCTTCTTGCGGAACGCCACCCGGTAGGACTCGTCGAGAAGCGTGCGGTGGAGCGCTCGCAGATGCCGTTGGTTTGCGGGCTCTTGGCCTTGGTGCGGGTGTGGTCGATGTCCTCGACCGCCAGGTAGAGCTCGTACTCGTGGCTCTCGCTGCCGCAGAACTCGGTGCCCCGATCGGTTAGCACGCGCGACAGCCGGATACCCTCCTGCGCCGCTTTGGCTTCGAGCGCCTTGAGCCGCAGCGTCATCGAGGTCAGGTCGTGGCGCTGCCAGACGCAGCACACGCCGGCGGCGAAATCGACAACCCGCGCCGCTTGAGGGCCTCGGAGACCCGCACCTGGCCCCAGGCCGATGCGCCATCGCCATCTCGACTGCCGCCTGTTTCGATGTCGACTGGGGTGCGGTTCTTCAGGATCGGCTTGCGTCGGCTGATCTCCTGCAGCGCCAGCTCACCAGCTTTGTCGTACAGCTCCTTGAAGCGATAGAAGCTGTCGCGCCTGTACCCCATCATCTCGCAGGCTTGGCTGACATTGCCAAGCTGCTTGGCCAATTCCAGCAGTCCTACCTTCATCCGGATAATCTTTTGCTCTTGGGTCATAGCGTGATCTCCGTCCCGCCAAAAGGCGGATCGCGGTTCTGATTTCGGCGCCGAACCTAACAAATACCCGCGCGGCGACGCAACGTCGCTCGGACCAGGCAGCGCAATGGTGGCGGGCGCAGTCTAGGCCGTCATCCGGTCGCCACAGCACTCGCCATCCCCGAACGGCGCTGGCGTCGGCCTCGCGGCACGGCGATGAAACATGAGGCTCAGAGCTGCATTCGTGAACTTTAGCGGAATTTTACGATCTCGGCGCCACTCTGTTGGTGCACAACATCAGCCGGCGGATGCGGTCGAGTCGCTCGACGACCCGCCATACCGGCGATTGGCGTACGGTCGATAATTCCATCGCCAATCTGTGCAGCCGAGCGATCTCCGCTGCTTCACGCGCTGCGACAAGCTCCTTGCCGCCGGCATGCTGACGGAGCCGCTCGACATCACTCCGATAGGCCAACTCCTGTCGTGCCGCGTCGAGCTGCCGCCGGCTGAAGTTGTCGTCGCCGGCCATCAAGTAACCGTATCGCGCCAGTTCGAGCCCGAATTCGTGGGCGAGCAGCCAGTTCCCTGCCCCCACCCGGCATCGGATCTTTTCCTCGTCCTCGGGTTGCAGCTCCACCGAGGCGCGCGGTCCCTCATCGAGAAACGCGTCGAGGCGCTCGGAGCCCAAAAGGTCGGTCAGCTCGGCAAAAAGACACGAGAATCGGGCATCCTGCAGCAATTCAGCAGCAAACTTTCGCCTCCGCGACATGCGGCGGTTGTGGATCTCGGTGTAATTTGCAGCGTCTGGATCTGAAAATGGAATGCCGAGAAAATCGCAGAGCGTTCGCAGATAGATCTCTGCTCCATCGATCACGAGCATCTCGAGCGGCAGCACGCAGACATTCTCGTGACCGAAGAGCGTGGCGTAGTAGTCGATGATTTCGAGAAGATTCAGGTTCTGCAAAAAATGGGAGCGCTTGCGCGACAGCATCGCACTGAGCCAGGTCGAGAACGACGGCACCGGCATGGCGTCGCAGAACGCGGTGTTCTTCTTCAGATTGAAATAGGCCGACACGGCATATTGCCGCTGGTCGCGGATCGTGAAGATGATCTTCGCGGACGGGAAGAAGTGATGAAGGCGCCGCGCGATCGTGTCGCGCGGAACGACATAGGGGCCGAAATACAATTGCGGCGTGTCGCAGAGGTTTTCGTCGGAGATCACGATCGGACGACCGCCACTCCGCCGATAAATCAACTCCGCGCACTGATCCTCGACCAGGGCTGTGTCGAATTTGAAGTCCTCGATCGACTTGATCGCGGTGAAAATGCCGCCGCGCTCGCCATAGGGTTCGCCAGCGAAAAAAATGTCGTCACGGGTCGAAAAAAAATTTCGCTGGAGGCTCGTCGTGCCCGTGTTGGTGAACCCAACATGGACGAAAATAGGGGCATCCCAGGAAATTGACGGCATCTTAAACATTTATAGGAGCGCTTGGATCACCCAATCCCCAAACCACACCCACACGGTTTGTTCCCGAGGTCGACCCCCGCGAACCCTGTGGGAGCCAGCGCGATCTTTGTCTCTGGGCGGGCGAGGAAGCCGCCAAGAGCGCGCTCTACCGCCAGCAGCGTGAACTGATCGCAGTGTATGGCCCGGATAGCACTCCCGCTTGGGTTCGCGCCGCCGGGCGCGGAACAATTATCACAGGCCATGGATGACGACCTCAGACGAGTTCGGAGAAAGGTTCAAGGCTACCGGGGGCCTTCTGGTAGCTGTCAGGCAGCTTTGGAAGGTCATGAAGCGCGTTGTCAGCGAGGCTCATCCATAACGCCCGTCGCCGGCTCGGCGTGGAGCGCGTCGTACGGTTCGTGCTCCCAATCCCGTAACCCCGAGATTGTTGGAGTGAACCAAAGTGATTCCCATATCCGTAGTAGATCTAGTTCGATGTGGCGAGTGCGGCACCATGAGCAGCGACTTAGAACGAAAATCAACGCCCAAGGATGGTGGTTACGAGATCACCCGCTTCAACGCGGTCCGACACGGGGTGCTGTCAAAATACACCGTTCTCCCCTGGGAAGATCCTGAGGAGTACGAGATACTGCTAAAAGCGCTGGTTGGAGAGCACCAACCACAAGGGCCGACCGAGGAGCACCTTGTCGAAGAAGTGGCGGGCGTAATATGGCGGAAACGGCGCCTAAGACTCGGCGAAAGGGCTGCGCATTCCCGCGCCCTCCAGCGCATAACCGATCCAGATCAATATCCCCTGGCAACCAAGGCTGCCCTCGTCGTTGTTACATCCGATTTCAAGGGCCACGTCACGGGCGAAACTATTATCCCTGATAAAGATCAAGGCATGGCGGCTCGCGAGCGTCTTAAGGACAACATCGCCAGAGCCAAGAAGGCATTAGCCATTTTGGCGACCAAGAAAACTGAAGAAGCTTATTTGGACGCCATATATACGTTAACCGATGAAGAACAAGAGAAATGGCGAATGGCTACGCACAACACTAACGCGCCTTTTTACTTTGCCACCGCGGAAGGTCTGATGCGCTTCCTCAAGGTTGATACTCTACCGAGATACCGCGACCGGCAATACGAACTCGAGCATCGGTCGCTCATTCGAGATCAAGTGTTTGGCCAAGCTGTAAATACCTCAGCACTCGAGGGGCTGGCTGGATACGAGGTTCACCTTGATCGCAAGCTGGAACGTACCCTCGCTATGTTACTCAAGCTAAAGATGCTGCGCCAGGATACGGATGTAGATAAGGCGGACGGTGGCAGTCAAATAGAACACGTCGAGCCAAGTTGACGCGAGTTTTACCGCCTACGGGTGCCATAGTACCGCGAATCCAAACCTAATCCCGAGCCTGGAATGCACCGCTATCAAGTCTTAGTTTGTAGGTGGGCCGACTGCCTTGCCGACCGCACCGAGGCGGTCACCTAACTCGCGCGGCGTGGCGCGGCTCCTTCCACAACTTGCCTTGATCGTCCTCCGAAGACACTGTTCTTCTCTCAGGACGCTCTTCTCCCGAAACGGTTTCCCATCCCATCATGGGGAAGCCCCTTTTGGGTTGAGAACAAATCCGTTTCGCAAAATCGCTTTTTCACGGTTGCTGGCGTGCTCGCCAGCGGTATGTAGTGCAGGGGAATTGGCAATAAGCGACGCCGGGAGGACGCAGTCGGCTCTGCACGAAATCGCTAAGCGAGGCGCTGGCGGATGGTGCATTGGTGGCTCGAGCCCGCGCGGTTGCCTTGCAGAACTGTTGCCCTTGTGTAGAAGGCGCGAGACGGGTGCCGACGCGACCTCGACCCCATCCTGGTACCCGTTTTGCGCCAACGCCAGGGGCCGAATATCACGCCCGGCAGGTCGAGGCTGGCAACATGCCGGACTTCACCAATCCTCAGAGGTTAGCGCACTACCGTCCTGACCTGGGCAACTCCGGCTATTTATCTGAGCGGCCTCTCGTGCCCTATCTCATCCCGTTTTGGGCGCCGATCGTTTGGTTAACGACCGCATTCGCACGCCACGTGGGATGAACTCGATCCCGGCGGCTTCGAAGGCCACGACTAGTCTAGCGAGCGTCTGACGATAAGGCCGGGTCGTACCCCGTTCAAAATCAACAATCGTCTTTTTTGAGACGCCGCTGCGATCCACGAGGTCTGTTTGCAACCAGCCTAGGAGGCCTCGGGCGGCTCTGCATTGTGCAGAATTCACCCCTTATCCCTATATTTTAAGTGTTGACTCTTCAAAGCCATGTCTTTACATAAAGTACAGAGATTGAGACGCAAGCAGGCTCATTCTTCCGAGATGCCGATACGCATTATCTGGGTTAATCAGTATCTTAGAATAGACCACGATCCTAATCATGCTTAAGCTTGATCCTATCAGTCCGCGCCCTCAGTGGCCATCCCGCCAATGGCGAGGCCCTCTCGGGATTGGGGGACATATAAACGCATCCTGATCCGGCCCGAGCCTGGGTTTTACGTGATGCGGCTGCGCTCGGGTGCGCCGCTGGTGCCGGCGATCATCTACCAGATTTGTCCGATGGTGATCCCCGAACCCACGACTGTTACCGGGCCACACCCCGACGATTGGTGCCGACCGTTGGACCGGTCGCCGCGCTTCGAAGCGCGGGTTGACGGCAAGCGGGTCGATGTCGAGCGAGTTTGGACGGCGCGGTCGCTGCGCCCGGTCAGCCGCGACGAGTTCGACTTCCGCGCCGGACCGTTGAGGCGCTGGGCCCGGTCGAACCCAACCGCGCCCGAGGCACAACCCCATCGCCCGGTTGATCTCACCGCCCTCTCCCCGCTCTTCTAGGAGACCATCGATGACCGACGCCCCCGCATGTCGCCCGGAACTGCCACCCGGTCCCGGGCATAACCATCCCCCAGAACTCGACCCGGTCGATACGCTCGACCTGCGGCTCGCGCGGACATACCGCGAGCTCGTCGTGCGGTTTGCCGATCTTGAGATCGGCTGCGCCCGGGTGCCAAACCCGATCGACAACGATGATGACGCAGCGGCAGCAACCGATTTCATCGCGCAATGCCAATCGCACATAAAAACCGCCGAGATCGCCCATAAGGCGGAAAAGGCATATTTCCTCAAGGCCGGCCGCATCGTCGACGGTTTTTTCAAGCGCCGCTGCACAAAATTGACCGAGGCGCTGACGCCGGTCATCGGCCATCTCAAAGCCTACCGCGACCAGATCGCCGCACGCGAGGCGAAGCGTTGCGAAGAGGCGCGGCGTCTCGCCGAAGCAGAGGCACTGAGCGCCGCCACCGAAGAAGCCCAATATCGCGCCACAGCCGACCACCTCGCCCGCGAGGCGCGCACCCCGAGCGAACGCCGGCTCGCCGCCGAGCAACTGCACCTTGCCGACGCCGCGGCCGCACGGGCCATTGCCGCTCAGCAAGCGGCGCTGGCAAAGCCGGAACCAACCCACATTCGCGGCGACTATGGCTCGACCGCTTATGTCCGCAAGAGCTGGGCGTTTGAGGTCATCGCCCTCGATGACGTGCCCCGCGATTACATGAGCCTCGATGTCGAGGTGGTGAAGGAGGCAATCAACAAGGATAGCGTCCGCGAGATCCCGGGGTTGCGGATTTATCAGGCCGAGACCCTGCACGTCCGGGGAGCGGCCTAACATGCCCGATGGGGCCGCGGTCGATGCACCGCCCTCCCACCCGGGTGCCCCGTTTGGCATTCCCGGGTTCCTCGCCCCGCAGTCGATTGGCGAAGTGAAAGAGCTGGCCAGAATGATCGCGCTCGCCGACTGGGCACCGGAGTGCTACCGCGACATCGATGGCAATTACCACCAGCCCAAGCTTGAACTCGCGATCATGCATGGCGCCATGGTCGGGCTTGGACCCATCGCCGCGGTGCAATCGATCGCCGTGATCGGCGGCACGCCCAGCATCTGGGGCGATGGCGCGCTCGCCGTCATCGAGCAATCGGGCCTCCTGGAAGACATGACCGAGAGCTACGAGAGTGATGATGAGCACGGCTTGGTTGCGGTGTGCACGATGAAGCGTCGCGATCGGCCGACCCCGGTCGTTACCCGCTTTTCGATGGCGATGGCGGAGCATGCCGGGCTCTGCCGGACCGAAGGAGCCTGGCAAAGCTATCCTGAGCGGATGCTGCGCATGCGGGCGCGCTCCTGGACGATGCGTGATGGGTTCGCCGATGTCCTGCGCGGACTGCAGCTGCGCGAAGAGGTTGACGACTACGCCAAGACCGGCAATGCGCCGGGTATGCGCCGCATGCCAGGGACGGTCGTTCAGGCTCAGCGTCCGCGCAGGCATGCGACAGCGCCATCGCCCCACTCCACAGAGGTCGCGGTGATGCGATCGTCCGATAAGCCGCCAACGTGCGCCCTGCCCTCGTCGCCGGATAGCGCACCGGGCGAGCCCGCGTCCGAGTTGGTTGTCCCTGTTGTGGGCCCGGCTTCCGGTTCGCCGTCGGATGGCGTTCGGGTGCTGGAGATCGACCCTGGCTGGGGATCGCAGAAAACCTTTCAGCGCTACCGCACCGCGCTCAGCGCGATAGCTAAAAGCACGACTGGCGCCGACGGGCGCTGCGCAATTGCCGAGTTTCGCCACGTCAACGCCGATATCGAAGCCCGCCTGCGCGCCCAGATCCCGGCCCGCATGAAACAAATCGACGACATCTACCCATCAGCACCGCGCACGCCCTGAGCGTGCGCTGGCCTCCACGCGATGGTTCCCAAACGAGGACGAGGTATTGATGCCCCTGCCCCGCCGATTGAAACGACCGAAATTGAAGGTCAACCCGCCACCGCGAACGGTGTGGCCGCGGCATCGGCGCTGGGTCAAGTCTCACGCTTGCTGTGTGCCCAATTGTCAGGCGGTGTCGGTCGACTTTGCCCACCTCCGCTCGGCAACCAATGCCGGAATGGGACAGAAACCCCACGATGCGTTTGGCGTCAGCCTGTGCCGCCTTCATCATAGCGAGCAGCACCGGCTCGGGGTCGTGGCCTTCGACCAGAAATATGGGACGGATCTGTGGTCCCTCGCCGCCGAGTTTGCAAAATACAGCCCCGATGTCGAGATGCGGGTGGCGTTCAACCTTTCGATCCGATGATGTCCGCGACGAGTGCGGGTCGCCTCAGCGAGGGGGGTTTTGGTCGAATTCGGGCAGCTTTATCACCGTCGAGTTTGCCACCGTCGAGCGAACGACCATTTCCAGTACTACTGTCGGCGTTTGGTGTCTCGCAGGGCTCTGAGCCGCCAATGTCATTACCTGACGCGATGGGCCCTCGAGGAAATCCTGTAGTCGATGGCACCGCATCGTGGTCCGCCGAGATCCGCTCGCTCGATCCGTCATTCGCCCATGAGCGAGCGCGCTTCGGCTACCGGGCAGGCACCTTCAGCCCTCGCCTCGCCAGATCCGCTCGTCCCCTTGTCGTTGACCAGCCCGCCGCTCGGCGCAACGGCCTTATATTGCTACAGCTCGACAATGTCGACTGCCAGCGGATCCTTCTCGTCACGGCCCCGTGGGATCTCAGGCTTGAGGCAGAATCACCGGCTTTTAGGTACGCGCCACCGCCAATGACCTGATGTGACAGCCTGTGCAACCCCGATAATACGCCTAGTCCGGCATCAGCGGGACCGGCGCAGCGACCGCGAGACGCAGCAGAGTCAGTGGGCCAGAGGCAACCTACGCAAGCGTCACCGCGCGCGCCAGACCAGTGTCGCCGAGACCGCATAGTTCCACACTACGCCGATTGCCGCGCCGATCGCACCGGCAATGCTCCAGTTGGTATGCGTCAGGTACAGCGTGTTGGCGATGCCGACATTGGTGATAGCGCCGACGCCGCAGACCAGCACGAACACTAGCAGCCCGCGCCAAAGCCGCAGTCCGCGCAGACGCTGGTCGCGATAGGTGATCTCGTTGTTGAGCTGGAAGTTAAATACCATGGCAACCACGGTGGCGATCGCCTGTGCACGCTCGAACGGCGTCCCGACGAGCTTCATCATGGTGGCCAGTACGCTGAGATGCACCAGAACGCCTAGCGCGCCGACCAACGAGAAGGAAATGAACCGCAGAGGTAACAGCCCGGCGAACACTTTGTCGAGCAGCAGGCCCGCAAACTGCGCTAGCACCAGTGCATCGAGTTTGCTTTCACCGGCGCCGCGTTCGTGGAACCGGCAGGGGATTTCGATCACCCTCAATGGCGCCGGCGAACTCAGCGCCAGATCGAGCAGGATCTTGAAGCCCTGGGCGGTGAGATTGGCGGCTAGCTGCTCGAACAGCGGGCGGGGCAGCATGAAAAAGCCGCTCATTGGATCGGACAGCCGCACCGGCAGGAACATCTGCGCCAGCCGGATACCGCCATCGGACAGCAGGTGCCGCCAGCGATTGGCCAGGCCGGTATCATCGGCGCCCTCGACATGGCGGCTGCCGACGGCTACGTCGTATTGACCGGTGCGCAGCGCCGCCAGCATGTCTGGCAGCCTAGTCTCGTCGTGCTGCAGGTCGCCGTCCATTACCGCCACATACTGTGCTGAAGAGGACAGCGCGCCCTCGATTACCGCGGAAGCAAGTCCGCGCCGGCCAATCCGGCGGATGCAGCGGATTCGCGGGTCGGTCTGCGCGATGCGGCGCACTTCCGCCGCCGTGCCGTCGGGGCTGTTGTCATCGACATATACCGCCTCCCAGGCGATACCGTGGAGCGCGGCATCCAACCGCGCGATCAGCGGCTCGATGTTGGGCCGCTCATTGTAACAGGGCACCACAACCGTGAGCGTCGCCGCGCTGCGGGCCACGGCCGGGACCTCGACGAGCGGCGTAGCAGGGGCAACCATGCCAGCTATTACTCACACTCCCGAATACCTGTTACTCCAGTGGCTGGACGCTGACACTCGGTACCATCCGACCGCCCCTGCGCCAGGTCGGAAAGTTTTCAAACCAGGCAGCGGGGTTCGGCAAGCACCTTCTAGTAGCTAGTTGTCTCCGTCGCCCGGTTGCCTGCCCTGCCGGCGAACACCTAGCTGCTTCACCAGGTTCGATTAAAGCTGCTTTGCCCACACGACGCTCTCCTCACCGAACAGTTCAACGTCATCACCGAACCTGTCTTGAACTGCGAGAATTACCCCCGGATGGACGTTGACCCGTTCGACCTCTCCATTGCTATTTTTATAATTCGCATCAGCATTATTAACCGCCGCTATACTCAGTAGTTCGCTTCGATCGAAACGGCTCGGCAAATCGAGCAAGTCGTGACCAAATATTACCCCTCCCTTCCGTACCTTGGGCAGATAAGCGTCGATGTCGGCTAGCACATCCTCATAAATATGACTGCCATCGACGAAGACAGCGTCAAGTGATCCATCATCAAACAGCGACGCAGCGGGAGCGGACGCGCTACGTATCGGTACGACCGTGCCTTCCAAATCAAAAATTCTGACATTCGTGAGGAATGCAAAATACCAAGACCCCACCCAGGGATCGATACAATAGAGTGTTCCGCCCACTCGTTTAATATATTCGCCCGCGATCGGCGTACTTCCGCGTCCAGCAGCACTTCCGATCTCGGCGACGCGAATAATCGACCGAGTGCTCGCAATCAGTCTTTCGTAAATTTGGTGCAGTGCGCGGCGATCCCCGACGCCGAGAAGGCCGTTGGCCCGCAGATGTTCGGCATCCGAAGCATCTAACGGCTCGAGGCTACCGTCCGATCGCAGGGTAACGCCGTGAAACATTTCAGGAAAAAAAAGTGCTTGTCGAGCCAAGCATGCAACCTCTCGGTCAACGTCGTGTAAACGCCGTAACTCATCGTCCGAGATGTCATACGAGCCGCCGGGATGTTCCAGCACTTGCAGAAGACGTCGCGCCGCTCGTCTGATGTCGGGAAGCGCTTTCTGATAAGAATTCGCATTCGCCTGCCAATCACGACTGTAACGCTCAATAAGCTCTATATCACCTTGTCTAGGCCGCTCTTCAGTTAAGGAATTTGCATCCCTGCCATTTTTGAGGAGAAAATTAGAACTCCGAGCGCCTATCAAATGGTCGAGCCTCAGATTTGACCCCGTGGCTTGGTTGGTGATCGCGCGGATTACCTCCTTCAAATGCATATTGATGGCATTAGACTGATTTTCTAAGGTTTCCACGACCTTGTCGAAGTTGCGATTTACCGTTGTAGATTGATTGTCCGCTGCTTCTTGTAATCGCTGCAGGCTCTCGTTGAGGACTGTCGACTCGTTATCCAGCGATCCTTGGAGACCGCCCAATTTGTCGTTGAGGTTCGTGGCCAGATTGTCGGCTGCCTCTTGAAGCTGCTTCAAGCATTCATTGAGGACGGTTGATTCGTTGTCCGCCGCTTCCTGCAGGCGAATTGTAGCGGCTTGTATCCGATCAGTATTTTCGGCAACGCGATCAGTGTTTTCGATGACCCGACGCAACGTTTTGATGGGCCTCATGTGGCTCCCTCTCATGATCCTCGGAACGTTTTAATACTACAGTGCAGAGCGATCCCTCATATCCGTGATGACGCTGCACGAAACCCAAACCAACTCCGCGTATAAGCGTTTCAGGTGGGGTGATACCGGCTTTGAGGCCCAAAACCCAGCCCCTTCTCCAGCTTTCATTACGGATGAACTTTGATCCTCTCGGACGGTCAAACCGATCCTGGCACAAGGACAACCGTATGAGGTCGAACCGAAGCTTAAGGTCCCGCAACTCGCTCCCTACATAGGTCTTTGCGCCCTCGGCGGCAGGCGCGTACGGCGTACTGCTTGCCCGATGACCGTAGCGGCAAGCAAAGCGCACAGGCCTACCGCGCCCGCTTCGACATAACCAAGCTTATCAATCGCCATTGGCATCACCTTTAGCGCGCCAAAACAAACCGTAGCGACTGAAAAATTTGCGGCAAAGTACCCTTGCCAGTTAAAAAAATTGGCGCTTCCGGATACGCTGTAGCGCTCTTTTATACGAAGAAATGGTCGCTCAATAAGGCCGTAGCTAGCGCATGCCACAGCCAACGACAGAGAAAAGAAAAGAACAAAATAAACAACATTCACATATGCATCACTATTTACAAACATGTCACCGAGATATCTATGCAGAAAATATAACACCGCCACGTGCCATACGTAGACACTATATGAGAGCACACCATATGTCCGCACCGCCGGGAGCGAAAGAAATGCCGCTACAATCGATTGTTTCGTATTTAAAAGCCACACAATACACAGGCATGACGTAAGCCCTAGTAGGGGGTATGATATCACTGTTATTAAGTCAAACGGCGCCACTAGATGAGTAGCAAATATGTTCATAACAGATAGCAACCAAATAAATAAAAACAGGAAAACCCACCATTTATCCATGATGGAGCCGCGTAACGATGAGAATTTATCTCGAGCCTGCAGCGCTCCAAAAATTCCTGCTATTAGATATACGTCTGCATACGAGAACGTCGAGTAGTACATCGACGCTCCGGAATTGACGAAGAACATATAAACCAACCGAGAGATTAGCGATAATACTATTATGCCACAAGCATAAAATTTTTTTCGTTTCGTTGATCTAAGCAGCAAACTCGCAAAAAAAGGAAAAGCCAGATAAATCTGCTCTTCGACGCTAAGACTCCACAGCACTGCAATGTAAGGAACACCGCCGGGTACCTCGAAGTGATTTTGAGCATATATCCAATTTGCTAGGTACGAAAAAAGGAGAGGATTGAGCCGACTCAAAAACTCTCCCACCTCAGCTGAAAATAAACCAAGTAGCGCGCACAAATTAAGAATAACGACAAATATCAAATACAATGGCCATATCCTCAGTGTTCTTCTTAAAAAAAATTGAAAAATATTGTTAAATCCATGGGAATCGTATTCTTTTGTGAATAAATAACTCAGCAAAAATGATGATAAACAAAAGAAAAGAACCACACCATAATTACCAAATCCAAAAAATTCTGGTATAAACGTTTGACTTGAATAACAATCTGGATTTACCGAGAAATGTCCGATTACGACTAACGCGCACGCGAGCGCGCGAACGCCGTCGAGCATCGGCATTCGAAAACTGGTGATTTTGGTAGATTCGTGGTTGGCAATAGTAGATAGCGGGTCTGTGTCTGTTTCCAAAACGATGTCTTCCGCAACTGTCATTTGGCTGAAGATGCCGCCGTCTCTAGGGATTGGTAAGAGACAAAGGCTTGAACGCTCAGGTGCCTAGTCTACCAACTGAGCTGTGCTTCAAAAAGCGTCGCGATACGCGGGCGAGGCGCCTAATTTCGTCGCAATTCCGCTCACGTCGTCCGCTTTCCTACCGATGCCGTCGCCATTCTTGCTATCAGGAATGGGCACGGCTCGTGGATCGCATGGAACGGGGTGCAATCGCGCCGCGGCCGGATAAGCGTCGGACGGCGCCGTGACGGCTGTCTATCGAACATTGGGGAGAAGCCCTCCCGGAAGCATGCGATCCACAAAAAACTCGGCTCCTTCCCTTGTCAAATGAGCCGGGTCCCAGAACATGGGAACACCTGACGGGGTCAATAGCGGGCACGTCCCTTGTTTGCAAACAGTATCCTGAGATGAAATATAATGGATACGCTCCCAAGAACTGTATCGACCTTTTAAATAGTAGTCGCTCCAAAATTGCGCACCGATGTCCCATGCTCCGGCAAGAATGTTTTGATCCCCGCGGAGCATTCGGCGCGCCAGGATGTTTGGTCCGGTTTCATTCAATACCGGAGTTCCTCCGATGATAATCACAGGGATGCCAGCCGTTTGAAGCTCCCCGAGCATCACATCCAAATCGGACAACCAGTCTTTCGCCCCGTACCAAGCCGCTGACAGGACGATCAAATCCGGCTTGTTTGCCAGTGACCACTTAAGCGCGGCTTGATTGAAATTCCGGCAATCGGGCACCCCAGAGAAAACAAAGCCAGCGATTGGTAGGCACGAGGCCATGTTCGCCTGCAACAAGTCCACCGCTGGAGATCGATCTTTTAGCGCCTCGAAAAGATGAGCCGCCAGACTATCGCCCCAAAGGAGAACAGCGGGGCGATCGTCGCGAGCGAGACAACTCGGCGCTAGGTTCTCCCATCCCTGCCCCTGTCCTAGAAAACAGGTAGATTGGCGATAGAGCTGGAAGTAATTGTAATTGTTGTACGCCAGTATCCGTTGCACCGTTGGCGGGAGCCGATCGGGAAACCCGTTCATCGACACAACCAGGAATCCCAACGCGGCAGTTATCCCAAGTGCCGCGAACGACATCTGAAACACGCGGGGGCGGCTGGCCGGACGTCGAGGCCGACGAAACGGCAACTCTACTATGAAGTATGATAAGCCCCCGAGCCCCACGGATACGACGACGATGCCGGTGCTAAACCAGGGTAGTCCCAAAGGCCAGATTACGTGAGAGAACGCGATTATCGGCCAGTGAACCATATAGATCGAGTAGGACCAGAGGCCTACGTACCGCAGCGGCCTGACACTGAGTAGCGCTCCGACGAGCGTTGGACTTCCCTCGCAACCCCACAATATGCAAGCAGAGCCCATCACGGGAAGAAGGGCCGATGACCCGGGAAACGGTGTTAAAGCGTTAAATGTCCACACCGCATAGAGAATCAAGGCCAAACCAGCAGCGGCAACGATCTCGCGCTGCAAACGCCGTCGCGCATACTGAAAGGTTGGCCAAGCCAGGACGCAACCCACCATAAGCTCCCACGCGCGCGGAGGCGCGAGATAGAAACCGGCTGTTGGTAGAGCGGATACGTAGTATTGAGAAAGCCCAAAAGACAATATGCCAGCAACTAAAACACCATAGATGACTACATTTTTCGAAATTTTTGCGAGAAGATAAACTACCAACGGAAAAAAGATGTAAAATTGTTCCTCAACTCCTAGAGACCAGTAATGCAAAAGCGGAAACGAGGTAAGGCCAGCGGCGAAATAGCCGATATGCCAAAAGAAAAATATGTTGCTGGCGAATCCACTTGCGTAAGCTGCAGATTGTCCGAGGGTGGCGAAAGCCTGTGGTAGCAGCAGAAAATAACCGGAAAGTAAGGTAGCGGCTGTTACTATAAAGAAAACTGGTAATATCCGCCGTGCGCGGCGCTCGTAAAAATTAGCTATATCGAATTTCTGGCGGGTGATGACATCCCTATATATAATTTGCGAGATTAAAAAACCCGAAATTACGAAAAACACATCTACGCCAACAAATCCGCCCATAACGTGAGTGAAACCAGCATGGTAGAAAAGTACTGTGAGCACCGCGATGGCGCGCAGCCCATCGATATGTGGGCGCCAATAGGGATCAGCGGTCGGCTTTGACCACAGCAGTCCGCGCAATGCCGGTCTCAGGGCAAATCGACGGGATGAGATGAACGCTTCTGAGGTGGCAGACATCTTCTTTCTTGAAGAGGCTCAGAAGCCTTTCTCGGGACGTCCCCGGCGACAAGCCGTTGGCGGGATTGCTTCGTCCCCGAGGTGATAGCATCGCCGGCCGCAATCGGCTAGGTAGATTTGACGGCGCGTCAGCAGATACCGGGAACCCGGCGCGCCATCGGCTCCGTAGCTGGCGCCGTTCCTCCGATCAATTGGCGACAAGAACACCGCTCATGAGAATCGGTTTTCGTCGCGCGCGCCCAGCCTCAATGCGACCGAGCGCAAGGAACCGGCCGGTCAAAACGCCCGACACATCAATCAGACGTGCAACGGCGTTGCGCCTACATAGCGCCCACGCCAAATCCCTGCCGATTGAGGCCGAGGTTGCCGAGCGAGTCGATGGCGGCGACCTGGTTGTGCCGGATGTCGAAATATTCGAGCGTGCCGGTGCCGCTGTTGGGCGACAGCATGTCGGTCTCGTGAAATTTGCTGCCGAAAGTGCCAAAGCCCGCCGCCGGCCACTCATCGAGCCGGTGATGTTGCCATGCCAAGTCCACAGAGGTCCGGTCTTTGGAAGCTGTCACGCGCCCGGGTGCAGGGCCGGCATCGGGTCTGATAATCTCTCGCCCTCGCCGAAACAGCGTCAGAATTGAAAGTAGATGAAAGGCTGAACAGCGACGTTGATGAAGGGTAAGATCGCGGCGACCGCAGCGCCATACCCGCAGGCAAAGACTGTTGGCCGGACCCGTGCCGTAACCGCGCGCAGGTCTGTTCGGTACAACAGCACATGAGTGGCGATCACGAAAGCACTCACAAGTGCGAAATGCGGGATCGTCATCAGGACCGGCGGCGACCAGACGGCAAACTGGTGAATAACCGCGGCCGCCGTGGCAAAAGTTGGCGCACGGAAAAAGATCCAGGCAAACCAGACAAAAGCGACCGTCAGCACATTGCCGATGAGAGAATAGCGGGCCTCGTCGTGGGCAAGACCGCGCCAGTTCTGCCACAAGCGATGAAGCACAAGCGCAAACCCGTGCAAACCGCCCCAAACAACAAAGGTCCAGTTGGCACCATGCCACAAACCACCCAGGAGCATCGTGATCATGACATTGCGGGCCCGAAACCATTCATTCCCGCGATTTCCGCCGAGCGGGACGTAGAGGTAGTCGCGCAGCCAAGACGACAGGCTGATGTGCCAGCGCCGCCAGAAGTCGCCAATATTGGGGGCAAGGTATGGGTGGTCGAAATTGATCCTGAGGCTGAAGCCGAGCATTCCCGCCGCGGCGATCGCCATGTCTGTGTAGCCGGAGAAGTCGCAGTATATTTGCACGGCATAAAATGTGACCGCGATCAGCGCGTCGGCGCCCCCAAAGCTCAGCGGGTGCGAGTAGAACGCATCGACCAGTGGCGATATGCTGTCCGACACAACCGCTTTTTTGAAATAGCCGACGAGAAATAGCGTGAGAAAATAGCGGAAGTCTATCGTTTCAAAGGTCCGTGCCCGGTGCATTTGTGGCAACAGATCGGTGGCCCGCACGATCGGGCCCGCGACGAGCTGCGGGAACAGCAGAATATAGAGTGCGACATCCACCAGGCTTTTGGTCGGCACTATGCGTCGACGGTAGGTATCGACCATATAACTGAGGGAATGGAAAGTATAGAAGCTGATACCTATTGGTAGAATGAGAGACAAAATGCGTGGTTCTATAGGTAATATCTGCCGCAGGCTGTCGATGAAGAAATTGTAATACTTGAAAATCCCCAACACGCCTAGGCTCACGACGACTCCCAGTGTGAGGATCGTTTTGCGCTGGTGATCTTTCTCCATACGAGCGATCTGCAGGGTGACCGCGTATGTGTTGGTGATGACCAGCAGCACAAGGCCGAGAAACCGCCAATCCCAAGCAGCGTAAAACACGGCGCTGCATGCGAGAATCCATAATTTCTGTTGAAAATTGCCGTTAAGTGACCAGTGGACACAAAACGCGACGGCAAAAAAGACGAAAAATTTCCAGTCCGTGAAAATCACGCTGCTAACCTTTGCATAGCGGGCGCGAAATGGCGTTATCGTCTATGGTCGTGCGAAACTGGTCGGCGAGCAGCCGTGAAAATATTTTGGCGCCGTTGAGGTTCAGGTGGTCACTGTTGAAGCGGTTCTCTGGCGCCCATAATTCGGGGTATTTCTTAGGGGAAAAAAGGTTGAGGCGAAGAGGCAGTTGTCCGGCGCAGTTGCGGTCGAGCCACGCTATGATATGAACAGGCCAGTCGTTGAAAGAGGGAGGCGCCAACACGATCGGAACTGCGCCGCGTGCGGCAATCTCGCCTGCGAACGCGAGCACAAGGTGCAGTTCGCGCTCATTAAAGAAGTCGGGCTGCGGCATCGCGTTGGCGGCTGCGGCAATTTTGTCATCCCAACTTTGGCTGCCAGTCATCTGCTTTTGCAGGACCGGATCGAGCTCTGGAAAACCCCGTGTCGCGTCGCCCCGCGGGTCAGGCTTCGCCCAAGCGAGACCGACACCGAAATAGTGACGCAGCACGGCCGTGCTTATATTGGCGAAATACTGCGCCGGGGGCACTTGGGCCTGACGCCACGGCGCAAGCGACCACCAAGCATGTGACAACGAATAATAGCGGATGGCCCGCAAGGTATCGGTGTATTGGCTCAGCAACGATGTCGTCAGAAGCGGCTCGAAGACCACGAACTTGATGCCACGAGGTCTCAGACGAAACAAATCCTCGCTGTCGGCGAAGGATTCGAGCATCGAGGCGTCCTGCTGCCCCAGGTTGTACGAGCGCAGCCCCGTGATGCCATCGGCCTGCAATGCCGCGTCGAAGACAGGCGGATCGAAGCCGTACTCGATATGGCTGCTGCCGAAGAAGATGACGCTTATGTCAGGATTGCTCGCTGCTTCGAACACCTTCCAAGAGGGACGAAGTGGATTGGGCCGAATTTGGTTCAAGGCCGCATTCACTGCGGTTCCGATAATGCAGAAGGAGACTAACGCGATTGCAACATGTTTAATCGCACGCATAGTTTGAGATTTTTCCTTGGCTTGATTAGCGATCTAAGGCTGACGTACGGCGAACCAGCTTAGGTCAGAACTTCCATCTGAGGCCAGCTTGGATGGTGGGCGGTGGTGTTGCCGGTGGGGAGCGTGGCGTCGTAATCGGCGCAGAGCTGGAGGTTGGGGCCGGCGACCATGGAGACGCCGATGCCGGTGGTGAGCTGACTGCGCGACGGGGCGACGCCAATGACCGGGAAGCCGCTGAGGTTGTCACGGTTAGCAGCCGCGAATTGGCCAGCGTCTCATAGGCGTAGCCGAGGCGCAGTTCGGGCGTGATCTCGGCACCGCTCGCGATGGCGAACTGCTGCGCGACGGAGGCACTGATAAAGGGCTGGAAGCTGTCGGTGGCGTGGCCGCTGGCACTCAGGTCAAAGCCGCTCGCGCCGCTATCGGCAAAGCTGTCCTCCGACAGATGGATAAACTGGAAGGTCGCCTTTGGCGTCAGGGCCGCCGTGCCGCCCGAAAGGCCTTCGACGGTCAACGGAAGGCTCCATTGCCCGGCGGCGGTCGGCTCGTTGCCGCCATGGCTTTCACTGACGGTGCCGATCCCGGCGATGCCGCGATTGGTGTCGAACCAGTCATGCGCCTAACCGGCGGTCGCGGTGAGAAGGCTCGGGCCGACCACCGCACCGCCGTAGAGCGCAAAGCGGCCGCAAAGATTAAGGCTCGCAGCGGACATCGGCATGTTGCGCCATAAGGGCCCTGAGTTGTGGCGCCAACAGATTCCCGCTCAATACGCGTCCCCCCAATACGCGAAAAAGTTTATTCCTCTTCAAGAATATCAGCGCAATAAGAGCTTCTCTTGTTGCCAAACCATGCCGATTTTCACTTGCCGACCCCGCGTGATGCGTCGGCCAGGGCCCGAATCGATGATGGAACCGCGGCTTCTGGCACGGTTCCGCAACCGGCCGCTGGGCGCAGGGCTCGCCCTAGCGCTTTCAACAAGTTGACGCCCGGTCTTCCCCTCAGACCGAGCGCCATCTGTTTGTGCAGTTATGCGATCAACCAATAGACTCGATTGGGGTTATCGCTGCCCCGTCGGGTTAGAGGTGGTCCCGATAGGAGCGATGGTGCCGGGAATGCTGGCATTGCCGCCAAATCGGTTGTTGCCGTACGAGTTGACGGTTCCGGTCAGGGCCGTCGCGTTGAAGGTGATATCGGTGTTCGCCAGCACAATGTTGGACGCACCAAGCGGTTGCAAGCCGGTGCCATTGCTGCTGATCGAACTCTCGTTGATGATGACGGCGGCGGTGCCCTCCGCTTCGACACCAATCGTATTCGCTGATAACATGGAGCGCTGGATCGTTGCCTGACCTCCAATGGCAACGCCAAATCCGTTGCCTCCCGATAGCACGTTGGAGAGGGACGCTTGGCTTGTGCCGTCCGCGAGGCCAAACCCGGCGCCGGTATTGCTCCGCATCGTCGTATTCGTGACCCAAACTTGCCCACCCGACGTGCGTTGATCGTTAATTCCCCTCTGCGTGAAGCCCTCGATGGCGCAATCCTCGATAAAGACAGTTTTTGCAGCAACGATGTTGATGCCATTCAGTCCTGACTGAACGCCGTCGAGTTGGAGGTTCCGCAGCGTCACAGTGATACCGGTGCCGTTGATAACGATCCCGTTTGTTCCCGAGACCAGGACAGAGCCGGGCACGTCATGACAATCAATGACGATCGATTTGGTAACCGTAACCGCACCAAATCCGCCCGGATCGAGGCAATTGATGACGCCATTCGCAAGTGTCTTCGAGATTGCGCCGGCAAACGTCTTGCACGGCGCAGTGCGGCTACATGGATTGACGTCATCCCCGACCCCCGAGACCCAGGTTCGCGTCGCCTGGGCATATGCCGAACTCGAAATCAGCAGAGCTAGGACAGTCAGGCCGAGAACCAGGCGCACAATGTGCTTCATTGGAGCCACCCTTTATCTTGCGGAAGGAAAACCAACACACCTCATTGTCAATAAGGACCAGAAAGCCGTCCGCCGTGAGCGAAATACTTTTAACTAAACGAGAGTCTTCTGCGCCTATTCCTTTTCCCTTGACAAGAAGTACCTTTAATCCTTATTAAAAATTGTCGACTCGGAGGGAAAATTTCGTGAGTCAGTCGGGCTTCGACCCCGCGATCTCATGACAAAAAGGTTCGTTACCCCACCAGACGAGTTAGGGCCCTCTGAAAAGCTATAAGAACCACCCACTCCTCAAAACTTGGGACGTGCCCGCCACGCGCCCCTTCAGGCTCAAGTCGAGACCGTACCGCCCCGCGCTTCGGTGCACAACGCGAGATTGGGGACTCCTTCGCCTGCTATTACCAGATCGCGCCGCAGACCTGGCAGCCAAGAGGGGCTTGAGAATTGCCAATCCTTCGGTCACGGTGCGCTTCGCGCCGAGGGGGTTTAGCAAGTGCGTGTACGGGGGACCGGGGAAAATGAGATTTCTTAATATTCTAAGGAGAAGGCGCACACTTGACGAAGCTCTCCTTAGAGCTATGCGGGAACTCATCGAAGGGATCAGTAACCAATCCGAATTAATGAATCGCAAATTCGAGCAGATGTTTGAAGGACAGAATAACCAGTCTGATCTGATAAACCGCAAATTTGAACAGTTGTTAGAAAAAATGTGCGAAGAAACAACGCTTACTTATCAACTCGCTCTTAATATTACTAACGGGCTGGACAATCAGACTGATCTATTAAGCAAAAAAATCATCGAAATGATTTCCGGTATTGACAATCAAACAAACCTATTAAACCAAAAATTTGAGCAGCTGTTTATTAGTGAGGACAATCAGAGTGAACTCATTAACCGAAAATTCGATGAGCTGATTAAGGACGTTGGGAATCGATCTGGGAATAATAAATTAGCCGCAGTACACTACTCCAACAATGGACCTGTCCGCAGCCAAAAAGAAGCTATGTGGCGAATGCCGCTAATGATTGATGACCGCACCTATAATATCCATCATCCGGACTATAATGCCAAAATGGTTCGGAACTATCCTGGTACCATTTTTAATTGCGATAAACACTGCCCTAATACCGCTTTTGTAGAACTATCGAAGTGGGCCGAAGGCGATCGGGTAAAGGACAGTTCGTGGGACGACGTTCTAGCCGAGAGCTTGGCGGAAGCATCGGCTGTTCCTGGAGCCTCACAGATTCTCGAGCGCCGCGCATTTACCGAACACTATATGGTTGAGCTTACGCGCAAATACCGCGCGCACTACTCGGCGGGCTGGATCAACCTCGACGAGGCCGTATTTCTCTATTGGCTGATACGGCGGCTAAAGCCGCGTAAGATCGTACAGTGTGGCGCCGGCAACGGGCTATCGTCATCGTTTATGATGCTTGCTCTGGCCGAAAACGGGCCAGAAGGAACACTGAATATCATCGACCTACCTCAAGTCTTTAACCCCGTTAGCCCCGATTGGAAGGTAGAAGGCAAAGTCTACGAGACTTGCATTCCGGAGGGGAAGACTAGCGCATGGATGGCACCCGAGATCTATAGCGATCGCATCGAGGTTTGGACAGGTCATACAAAGGATCTGCTGCCGAAGATGGTCGATGAGATCGAGCAAGTCGATTTCTTCTGCCACGGCGCAAACCACATCTACTCCGAGTCAATGTTCGAGTTCGAAGAAGTCAACCGTAAGCTTGCTCAAGGCGGCATAATTGTCACAGATGATATTTCCTGGAACACAGCAATTTGGGATTTGGCCGATAGTTTCGATGTCCCCGCTTACAACTTTAAGGGTTCGGTCGGCGTGGTCTTCTTCTGACCGTTCGGCCTCCTTAATTTTCGTTCGTCTCAAGGGCCAACAATTTCCGCTTCAGACGGAGCCGCGTGCAAACTGCGCTTCCGAGACAATAGGCTTGCCACCAAACCGCGACACCGCGAGGCCGTCAGAGCCGTAAGCGTACGAAAGGCTTGCGCCACCCAAACTCGCTTCTTTTTTCGCGTCCAATCTCTCGACCATTTCGACAGTTGCGCGCAGTAACTCATCAGCCGTGTTGTCTACAAGTTCAATGTTTTTTCGCTGAAAATTATAGTACCCGAACTCGCCGTAGTCCAATCCAAGCAAGGCATCATAAGATAGTCGTCTTCCATTACCTTTATATTTAAATTCTTTAAAAAGAACGAGATCTTCTGGCAGAAACGGCAACAATTGGCTGGCGACCCAATTCGTCGCCAAAACTGGAACATTAAACATTGAGGCAACAGTAAACGGCCCCGAGCTCGTGCACATCAAGAATGCCGACCGGTTCAGGATATAGAGGTCGAGAAATTCGCTTTTATATGAGGAGAGCGCGTAATCGAACACGAACCTCATTTCGGGCAGCGGCTTCATAGACGCATCACCGAGCCTCACGACCTGATAACCATTATCCGTTAAAAATTGAACAGCGGGGATGTAAGTCGCAATATCGGCATTTTTGGTAGAATGTGTACGGTCTCCGGTCCTGCCCCAATAGCCGCTTTCACGGGCATGCAGACAAACAACGGGTCGATTAAGAGCCACGCCCATAAGCGCCAAGCGCTGTTCACAATCGTCAATGTGCTCTTGCTTGAAGAGAAGCTCAGCTTCTGCACCGGAACGACTCAATTTCAGCATTTTCTCCGCAAAGGCCTGATGAAAATGCGTGGGCCGTCTATTCAGATCCGTACCGCAGTAAAACGGAAGGCGCGTGACATAATCGTCCTGGGCAAGCAGAGTTAATATCTCTCGCGGGATGTCGTCGCTAATTCGAGCGAAGACATAATCGCGCATTGCCCGGTTGCATATTGAATTACCGTGAATGGGCGCGACAGAACGCTGACCATCAGACAATAATGTATTATGGTAATAAAACTTATCAAAATTGGTCAAATATCCATATTTATCAATCGGGTAGTAGTGAGTGAAATTCCCAAATGCTGAGGTAAATACGTCGTCGACTGTGTAAAAACTGAGAGGAATTCCTAAATTTAAATATATTTTCTTTCGGCAATCTAGAAAAAGCTTCCACAGCCGTCTCGCCCCTTCATAGTCATGAAGGGCCCAGAGCGCACGGGCATAAATGTCAAGAATATCCGACCAACTCGGGTTCAACTCGATAATGCGCTTATATAAAATGCATGCATCTTCAAAATGGCCTACGAGGCAGTGCGCCTCCGCAATTTTATATAGCTCTCCCGCGTCGTCGAAATGGTTCTGTGCTTCTATGTCGAAATAGATTTCAGGATACTGATCAGGCGCTTTCAGAATCGCCTCTAGGTACTTATTACTCATCAATCACTAATTCCAAATCCTGCTCACTAAATTACATGAAGATCCGGCAGTGGTACAATGAAATGGCCGCCTCGATCTAGAAAAGCCCGGTTTTTCGCGATGATCGGCTCGAAATACCGCCACGCCAAGATCACGACGTAGTCGGTCTTGCGTTCGATCAGCGCTTGCGGCGCTAACACCGGAAGGTGAAGCCCCGGACTGAGAACGTTCTGTTTGCGCGGGTACTCATCGACCAGATAACCTAGAAAATTTCCCAGCCCGAAATGGTAAATCAAAGAAGTGCTGGTCGCTGACGCCCCATAACCGGCGATCGTTCCACCCTCATTTTTGATCTTTTCCAGCTGCGCAATCAGAAGTTCCCGCGCCGCATCGATAGACTCTGCAAACGTCTTGAACGTTTCGAGATTACCGAGTCCACGACGCGTTTCTTCGGCAGACAGCTCTCCGACCGAAGAAGAGATGGGTCGCGGGCCGCCTGCAAGCTGGACCGTGTAACGCAAAGAGCCGCCTTTTGTAGCTATGCGCTCCACATCTATCAGCTCCATACCGTGCCGACGAAAGAAACCGATCAATGGGTTGACCGAGAAACTTGAAAGATGCTCGTGATAGATAAAATCAAACACCATATTTTCGATCACGTCGGCCAAATAATAAGACTCGAAAATGAACACACCGTCGAGGCTTAACAGCGAACGAATAGCTTCGGTAAACTCATCAAGCCGATCGACGTTCGCATAAATGTTGTTTGCCGTGATAATCGACGCGGCGTTTCTCTCCTGTCGGATTTGGTCGCTCAAATCCGCCGTAAAGAATTCTGCCAGTGTTTCGATCCCGGCAGCCGTCGCATCGCGGGCGATCTCGCGCGCGGGATCTATGCCCAGTACGCTCATTCCGCGTTCCTTGAAGGCTTGCAATAGCGAACCGTCGTTGCTGCCGATGTCGACCACGAGCGCGCCAGGCGGGGGGTTGATGTGGTTGAGGGCAGCCTCGGCGTAGCGGCGAAAATGGTCGACCAGCCCCAGCGAACTCTTCGTCTCGTAGATGTAGTCGACGTAGATCGAATCAGCGCAGATCACGTCGCAAAGCTGCGCGAAGCCGCAATCCCGGCACAAATAGAGATCGAGCGGATACACTTCCTGTACGACCTCGCCTTGTTCCATCGGCACATAGGCGTCCGCTAACGGTGTGGGGGTCAAGGGAAGCGCGACATCCAGATTACGGCTGCCGCAAAGCCTGCATGTGTCGCGTCGATAGTAGGTGGCGCTCATTTGCTTTCCCGCACCGTTGGAGGGACGAGTGGCATACCCACAAGCTCACGTGCCAGGGATTCCTGCCACTGCAACGACACTCCACCGTCGACCACGATATCCTGCCCGGTCACAAATGACGTCTTGTCGCTGCAGAGAAGTCCGATCACGTTCGCAACCTCCTTAGCATAGCCAAACCGGCCAAGCGGCGTGATGCGTTGGTACAGTTCGAGGAGCGGTTGATTGTTCAGAAAGAACTCCTTGGACTCCTCCTTGAGCACTGAACCGGGCGACACGCCGTTAACGCGAATGCCCCGGGATCCAAGGGTGATAGCCCAATATCGCACCATTTGGCAAAGGGCCGCCTTTGCCATGTGGTAACCAAGGGGCAGCGAACCCGGAGCAATCAGCGTCGCATTGATTGAGCTGACGATCACAATAGATTTGTCTTCGGGCGCAAAATGGTCTTTGAGGAATTCAACAATGTTCTTCGTCGCCGTCAAGCTTGTCTCGATCTCTCCTTGCCAAGCGTCGTCCACGCCGCGATAGCGCTGGAGAAACACGAGATAGTTGACTTTGCCGGCGCTCTCCAACACGTCGCGAAGCACCGGTACAAGGACGGTCTCATCGCAAACATCGGCCGACCAGTAACTCACGTGCTGAGACCGAGAGGGCTTTTGCGTCGGCGACTGACGTGCGATCACCGAGACCTTATGGCCCTCGCTTGCGAAAAGCGTCGTGACCTCGCGTCCAATCCCCCGACTGCCACCAATGATCAGTGAGTGAGGTGCCTTCACGTGAAAGGAGACCGCTTAAGAGAACTTGGCCAAAAACTGATCAACCTGGCGCGCGAGCTGCTCCTGGTATTTCGGAACTGCGACGGGATCGTTCACGTCCTCGGGCGACCAGGGCGCAAGAACCGTGTCCTCGCGGCGAAATGGACCTTCTGTGGTCTCGTGCACGGTGAACACGTCGGAGCGCACGAGCCACGCGTGATAGCGTTCTCGAGGCGTGCGAAAATAAAATGGCAGGCCGGTCGACGGGTCGCCAACCGAGATCACATCGGTGATCTCCCCGTCGTCATCAAAGACAACCACATCCGCTTGGCCCTCGATCACGTCGACCGACTCGTCTTTGCCCAAATGTTTGCTGGTCGCGAGGTACGAGCCTTTGGAGAAGGTGATAAACATTTCGTGGAAGCGATCGTCGCTGCTCTTGTGCATGCACACGCGGGCTCGCCGACGCGACGATTGCAGTAACGCGTCTCGCAAGAAACTGAGCTCGCCCTGGCCGAATTTGCCGATCTGCTCCTCGGAAACAAACACATCCGGACCATGACGGGTCATTCTAAGCAATTCGGATTGCTTGCCGTTCACGCGGCGTGTCACCTCGGCCTCGACTTTCTCGCTGAAAGCTCGAATGCCGGGCGCGTCATTCTCGGTCGGCGCCCACGGCGCAAAGATCGTCGTACTATCACGGCGGAAGGGTCCCGTCAGGCCCTCATGGATCACCAGAAATTCTGACCGCATCAACAAAGCATGATAGGTCTCTTGCGGTACGCGGCAATAAAAAGGCCGTCCCGATTGAGGATCGCCCAGTTGCACGACCTCGGTCACGCGACCCTGGTGATCAAAGAATACGAAGTCGGCATGCCCCTTGAGGATGTGCAGTGACTCATCCTTGGGATGTTTGTTGGGCCGCATATAAGTACTGTCGGTGTAGACGACGAACATCTCGTGCAAGCTTTCCTCAGGGCTTTGGTGGGCGCAGAGGCGCGCCCGCTTGCGCTCGTTCAGGTGCACATTGCTTTCGAGAAAAGAAATTTCCTCGGATCCAATAGCAACAATTGGCTGACTGACGAAATACACTTCCGAATTAAGGCATTTCATTTCGATCATCGCGTGTTCCTAATGCCAACCCTTAGTAAGAACAAACGGCCTTATCTGCCACAAACCAACGCGTAAAGGCGCACTCGTAAAAGCAGCCGTGGTCGCCGTCACCACTGTCCAAAATCATTCATTATCCTGGGGCGTAGCTGCCCGGCGCCGACGCGTGAAAGAAACATAGACCGTCTCACGCCCGAATAGCGTCGCAAAGTCACGCATGTCCCGTACCATCGAGGCATCCATCCGTTTATACTGCCAGACTGATCTGAGCTCATCGACAGCGGCACCGAGCCCTTCGGAGATCTGGGCGAACTCGGTGCAGACGACCGACAGTTGCTCGTCGACGCGTTCGACCAGCGCAGGGGCATTGCAGTCGTCGGCCACACGGGCTCCAGCCGGCCAAGCGAGCGCCACCTGATGTATGGCCTGAATTGACGCATCGAGCCGCAGATTGGCGCTCGCCGCGCGAGGTGGGAAGACTCTGCGGTAATCGCTGAAATTATGCAGGTTCTCGCGATACGCGTTGAGCAGGTGGGCGTTGAAACAGCGCTTGGCGCCGGTAAGCTCCTTGAACCACCGCCAGTCCGGCGTAAACCGTGGGAAGGTTGCCAAGGCCTCCATGTCACCACCAGTCGCCTCGATCACGGTCTCGGGCGCGAGCGCGATCGTCAGATAATGCGGGTTGAGCATCGTGTCCTGCACCCAGTCCCGATGGCCGCGCGTCATGTGGGCGATTGAGGAAAGGTGCGGTGAAAAAACCGCCTCCAACTGTTTCGTTTGCTCTTCAAACGAGAGCGACTGGTCGAGAATGCGCAGGGTAAGCAGCTTGCGCATGATGTTCGGGAAGAAACCACAATGCGGCACAAATGTAAGGGCGAGGACGCCTCCTGGCGCGACGAGGGAGGCCAGCTTGCGAATCATCGCGATTTCGCCGGGTACCGACCCCAGCCAATTCTCGCAGAGGACGACGTCGTAAGCGGCCCGCGCCTCGAATTTTTCGAACTGCACCGTGTGGAGCTGCGGCTTGGCATGTGGTATCCTAAGCCCCTCGTATGCGGCCCGGATGTCGCGGATACCAGTCAGATTAGGCTCTACCAGATCATACGAAGCCGGTCGACAACTTGCGATGTACAGGCTGTTCTGCCCCGAACCAGCTGCGACTTCGAGAACCCGGGCCCCACAAAATGCGGCGGGAGGGAGCCCTAGCGCCCGGTATAGCGAGTCACGACGATCGAAATGCGCCTCGATGTCGTCCAGGTCATATCGGACGGGTGAAATGCCCTGCCGCTCATAATACTGCAGAAGACCCTCGCTTGGCCTGCCCATAATCCCCCTGGGTATCGACACATCCCCTATCAACGAACACGCGCTCTATTATCCACCCTTTTGTGTATGTACAATTCATATATCAAGATTGCTCACCGTTCCTTAGGGCCCACGCAAAGTGCAAACAAATAATGCGCCATGGGATAAAAGCCAGTGTGAATAACCTCATCGTTCATTGAAAATACGAACACATTGCTGAAGTAGCGAGCCAAGCCCTGTCGCAGCGCGGCTGCATCCTTGCAGTTGACATGTCCCTCCTTGCTAGCCGGCGAAGCGTAAGCTTGCGCCTCGAGGGACGGCGTGCCTATTACCAGCACACCGTCCGCCGTCAATGATCTCGCAATATTATCAAGATAGGCGTCCTCGTCCACGACCGGGATGTGCTCGATCACGTCCAATGAGTACGCCGCGTCGAATGGACCGGGTACTGGCGCTGAGACGATGTTGTGGACGCGGCACTCGAACCGCCACGCTTCGTCCGCGCGTTCGTTCACATCCTTAACAAAAATCGGATCCAAATCGACGGCGACGATCGCGCCAACCTCCTGCAGGACCAGCCGCGTGCCAAAGGCATCGCCACAACCGATTTCCAGCACTTTCGCTTTGCCCGCCAGCAACTTAGAGACAAATTTATACCGCGATAGCAGGAACAGCAATCGCCGCGGGTCTTCATGCCACGCGGCGCTGGTCATTAGCCCTAATTTGGCGCGATCGTGCGTCGCGTCACGCACGATCTGGAACTGGTATTGAGCTTCGCGCGTCCTCGGGCCGCTCATCAATTAAAAATCCCATCTGAGATCAGGCGCTGTCAACCGGACCAGGCCGGCCGAATTCCACTACAATCACCGGGCTCCGCTCGTCTCCCGCAAAACCGCCTCAATATAGAGTCGACCGCTCGCGTTGTCCGCGGCATCGGGCGCCCAGGCAGCGTGCTCACAATCCTGCTTGCGAAACGGCCCTTTGGTGCTCTCAAGGAACACCAAGAGCTCGGTCTCAATCGACAGGGAGTGAAATTGCCGCGGGGGCATGAAATAGAAAAACGGCTGGCTCGAGGACGGCGGCCCCATTTTGACAATTTTTTCAACACGGCCTCGCTCGTCGAACAAAATGATGTCCGCGAGGCCCTCAAGGATCACAAACGACTCCAATTTGTCGAAATGCCGGTGCGGCGCGATATAGGTGTCTCTGTGGCTTACGATCAGCATCTCGTGCTGTTCGACATCGGCCGATTGGTGCGCGCAAAAGCGCGCACGCCGCTGAGGGGTGGCCCGCGCCCGCAGCTTCAGAAACTCGATTATGCCGGCGTCAATAATTGGAAGAGGATAGGGAGAATAGTACACGCCGTTCGCCGTCTCGACGAGGTCTTTTACTTCGACAATCTTAGCCTGCGATATTTTACCGGACAAGGTAACTACTCCATCTGCGGCGGCATTGTGCACTGTTTCTTGAAAGATTACCTATCAGCAGAACTGATATTGCCTTGAGGGCGCGAGGGTCAATGTCGCTATTATGCGCCGACACCCTGTCCACCGACGAGGCCACGGTCAGTCGTCGTCGTCAAGCAACTTATTGACGTGACGGTTCGTCGGTCGGCGGGCCAGAACGACGCAGCAAATCCGTCAAAGAGGCACCAACCTGTTCGTGGCGCCGGCCCGACTAGAGGCGTAAACTCCGGCTTGCGCGCCATCGGCGGTTGGCCGAAGATGCGCCCCCGCCGGGGGGCGGATGCACTGGCAAATTCGGGGCGCAATCTCTGTATGTCAGAGTACGTAAAGGTTGGGGATGTCGCCGAACTCCAGGGGGCGGAGCAGTTTTCCCGGTGGGTCGGCAACCATGATATTCTCGTATTTAAATGGAATGGGGAAATTCGCGCCTTTACCAATGTATGCCCGCACTTTGGTGGCCCGGTCGGCTTTCATAGGATGAAAAATGGCAAGTTTACGTGCCTGTGGCACAATTTGGAGTTCAGCGCGGATACGGGGCATTGTCTTTCGGTGCCGCGTCTTCGGCTTCGCGAATATGAGCTTAAGATAGAGGATAATTCGATTTACGCCCGGCTGGTGGAGGGTGAAGCATGACTGAACTGCACGCCGAGGTGACGACCGAGGCTCCGTTTCCCAAGGGTTTGCTGGTCTGGAATTACAATGACCATGAACACGTGGTCGGTACGCACTATAAGGGCTACCAATCTGTCGAGATTCTAGCCGAGGCGGATACTTGGTGCTTTTCGAAGCGCACGGCGAACCTGCCGTTTATCCGGTTTCCGACCTCCGCACTTCAGTTCAGTTATTACCCGAACGAGAACCTGCAGCACTCTTATCACCAAGGGCCACTCGGGCTCTTGCTGCGGCAGGAGTTCCACTTTAAGGAGCTCGGCCCCAACCGGACGCAGGTCACTCTCCGCAGCCGCGTCACCGTGCCCCGATTCCTGGGCTTTCTGCAGCCCTTCTTCCAAAAACTCATGTATCGCTGGTTCTGGTCGGTCTGGGAGGAGGACATGGCGATGCGCGAGCGCCGTCTTAAGGTTTGGCAGCTCGGGTTCAAGGACTTCGTCGGCCTCGATTACGTGAACAACAAAACCGCTGCACCCGAGAAACCGGATTTGGAAAGGCCCTATCCCGTCGAACTTCCCGTTCCTAAGATCACCAAGATCGCCCTCGGAGGCGTTTCACGGTCGTTCCGTACCAGCGAAGAAGTCGGCTATGGACTGCCCGATCTGCCAGTCGGGTAGCACGAGCCGGCTTTACGAAGCTGTTCCGGATCTGGAACACCACACGTCGCAGAGTGCCTCCTTCAATCAGTGCAGCGTGTGCAAGGTGCTGTTTCAGGAGCCCGCGCCAAGCGCAGCGGCATTACAAGCGATGTACCCGGCCGATTACCGGGCGTCGCATGCGACGGGTCTCTACGGTCGCCTCAAATGGCTACAGGCACTCTTGCTGGCACGACGCCTACGCTCCTTTGTTCCTACCGGCGATCCGCTTGTCGCCGAACTGGGGTGCGGTGCGGGCCAACTGCTCTTGGCCTTTCATCGGCTGGGCTTTCGTCGGCTGATCGGCGTAGACTGGTCGATAAACCGCGATGTGGCAACCAATGTACCGACGATCTCTTTCGTCGCGCACGACATCATGACCTACATTCCCCCGCAACCTGTCGACGTGCTGATCGTCAACAACGTTATCGAGCACCTCGCTGACCCGCTCCGGTTCCTCACGGCATACCGAACATACCTGACCGAACGGGGAGTTATTCTCGTGCTGACGCCAAACGCCACATCATTGTGCCATCGTGCGTTCCGGCGGTACTGGTCGGGTTTGCATTCGCCGTGGCACGTTCATGTGTTCACGCGTCAGGCATTAGCGATCCTCGCAGAACGGGCAGGTTTACGTGTACGCCAACTCGCGGTGGACGAAGATCCCGGCGGATGGGCCATTTCGGTCCAGAATTGGTGGCGCAGCCGACGGCAAAGTCGGCAAGGCGGCTCCGGCTTCAGCCCGCTTGCAGCACTGGCTCTGCCCTGCTCCTTGCCGGTCGCACTGGTGGCTCGAGCCAGCCAATGTGGAGCGTCGCTGCTGGCGGTACTGGAGCCCCGTGAAAGCGCCTGAGGTCGCCGCTTCGATCTTTAGTCGCGTATTCGCTCGGCGACTCCAACAACCTGCAATCCTGCTCGGCGAAGTCCTGGCAATTGCACCGTCCACTCGTCGATTTTTGTCCACAAGCGCGTCAAAGTCCGGATGCCAGGAACAAAGCGGAAGAGTCTGTTGAAGACCAGCACATCGCTATTCATGAACACGCAGAAGCCGAGAAACCCGTGAGTTCTCCAGTACTTGCAAACGAGACCAGCATCCTGAAGCGGAGGAACGGTCTCCACATAACGCAACGGCCGCTCGTTCTCGTGATCAAGCGTCGGAGAAACGCGATAAATGATCGCCCGCAGCCACCGCCATAACGCAAAATCACTCACTGGCTCCCGAAAATAAAATAGCCCGCCAGGCTTGAGGATCCGAGCGATCTCGGCGAATAGCCCAGCCCGGTTTCCAACATGATGAATGCCGCCAAGCATAAAGACGCTATCGAACGCGGCATCGGCCAGCGGCAGCGTCGTTGCGTCACCCTGAATAAAGACAAAGGGCAGCCCCGCGTTTTCCGCCTGCGCTGCTCTTAGCATAGCGGGCGAAATATCAACGCCGACCCCGCGCTTGATCCTGCCGCCGAGGAGCTGAAATGCCTCTCCGCGCCCGCAGCAGATCTCCGCCACGGTACCAAGCACTGCGTCGTCGATGACGTCCAGCAGAGCGTCATCGAGATACGCGTTGTACTCCTGGGTATGCGGGTAACTGAGACTCGTTGCGTATAAAGCGGCGATTCTGTCGTAATGGGCCTGCTGTTCCCTCGCTTCTGGCGAGCAGAATTGCTCCGCAAACAGTGGTATACCCGATGAATCGATTCGGTAGCGCAACGCCCCATGGCCCGACTGGGCGACAAGAGCGTCTCCTTGCCAATCAAGTGGTGCGCGCGTTACTGGACAACGCAGCAAATCGAGCGACAACGCCGCCGTTGCTTCGATATCCGCAACCGTCATCTCGCTCACGTGACTTTCGTCTCCAACGCGGACGTATTTTCGGATCGCGCGCCTCTCGGCTCAGCGCTTGGCGATCGCCAGGATCGAGACGCCAAACGGGAATCGCATCACCGGAGCCGTGCGCAGATCAAAAGCGAAAAGCGTGGACATGGTCCGGTTGATAAACGGCGAATTGATCTGGCTTTCACTCTCCAATCGGAGACCTAAGAGGTCGATCAACCTGCGCACCAGCCATACCGGAACAAACATCAAATAATTGAAATAATAGTAGCGCTGCACGCGCAAGCCATGGGACCTCAGCAGTCGCACCAGCGGGCGCAGTCGGTAGCGACGCTTATGGAGAGACTGCCGGTCCTGTAAACCCCAGAGCGACTGAAATGCCGGAACTGTGATCAACGCGAGCCCGGCGGGGTCGAGTACGCGCATGATTTCGGCCACTGCCCGGTCGTCATCGTCGACGTGCTCGATCACGTCCGTGGCCAGTACCAGGTCGAAGCTACCATCGGCAAACGGCATCGAACATACGTCGCCCCTTTGCACGCGGCTGAAGCCCTTTTCGGCGCAATGGCGGATCGCATCGTCGCTCGGGTCGAGGCCGGTAACTTTGCTGAAACCGAGATCACGCAGCAGGCGCAAGTTAGCTCCGGTCCCAACACCGACATCGAGAACGCGAGCTTCGTGCGAAACACCGGCCCGGCACAGCTCTCGCGCGAAGAGCTTGCGGCGGCCGACAAACCACCAATGGTGCTCCTCCCGCTCCGCCTCATGAAGGTAGACCGCGGCCTCCATCACGCCACCTGTCGCTCGGCGGGTTCACCGGCTGCAAGGCAATATTGCAACGACAACCAGCTCCACAAGAACAGCCGGTGATCGGCAATCCGTGCTCTGTGCTCTTGCCAATATCGATGCGTGGCGGCAGCGCGGATTCCCGGAACCGGACCGTTGAGCATCGGCAAATGACGCAGCCAGCTGGTCAGCGGTACGCCGAATCCCTTTTTGGCCCGGGCGGTCACCTGGGACGGCAGGAAAGCTTCCACCGCCCTCTTCAACAAATACTTGCGGACGCCTTTGCGAATCTTGAAACGATTCGGCAGCCGGCGGCAGAATTCGACAAGATCATTGTCGAGAAAAACGGCACGCGATTCAAGCGAGACCATCATTCCCGCCCTGTCGACCTTGCACAGGATGTCGTCTTGCAAATAGATGTTGGTGAAGAACTCGAGGGTCCGGTCGACGACATTCTTGCCCGGCGTTTCTTCCCAAAGCGAGATCGCTTCGCTGTACACGTCCTCCATATTGACCGGCTCGTCGAAGAGTTCCGCCATGTCGCGCGGCTCAACCGGTGACATCCACACGGGGTTCCACACCGATTCCGGATAGGAAACACCCATTAGGCCGCGCCGCAGCTTGAAGTCGAGACTCATGTTCTTTGAAGATACCGGCAGCAAATCGGCAAATCGGCGCAGGCCGCGATGCATCCCCGACGGGATCATCCGCGAGTAAAGGCGCGCCGGGGTCAGCGCTTTGAAAGGATCATAGCCAGCGAATAATTCATCACCGCCGTCGCCTGACAGCGCGACCGTGACATGTTGGCGGGTGAATTCGGCCAGCAGATAAGTTGGCAACAGCGATGCGTCCCCAAGCGGCTCCCCTAGGCGCGAGAGCACGTATGGGATCAGATCGCGCGCCACTTCGAGGTCGAGGCGCTTCTCGCTGTGGCTCGTGCCGAACGCGGAGGCTACCTGCCGCGCAAAGCCAGACTCGTCGAACGACGGTTCAGTGAAGCCGATACTGAAGGTACGAATTGTCGAAGGATCGAGATGGCGCGAGGCCATCGCGAGAATTGCGCTCGAATCGACTCCCCCGCTCAAGTACAGTCCCAAGGGCACGTCGCTGATCAGCCGGCGTTTGACGGCATCGGACAATAGCGCCTGCAGCTCCTCGATCAGCGCCGGTTCCTTCGCATCGCCGAGAGACTCGTCCGGCTCCAAGCGGAAGCGCCAATAGCATTTAATCCGAACCTCACTGCTCGCGAGATCGAGCGTTAAATGATGCCCACCCGGCAACTTCCGAGTCCCTTCATAAAGCGCGTAGGGCGCCGGCAGGTAGCCGTAGGCGAAATATTTGCGCAACGCCGCACAATCGATGTCGCGGCTTACACGCGAGTGGCAGGCGAGTGCCTCCAACTCGCTCGCAAAAACAAACAAGCCCGACCTGTGAGCGTAGTAGATGGGTTTTTCGCCGAAGCGGTCGCGCGCTAGAAAAAGTCGGCGCCGTTTCCGATCGTAAATTGCGAAGGCGAACATCCCATTAAGGCGTTCGACCATACCCTCGCCCCACTCCGCGTAGGCGTAAATGAGGGCCTCGGTGTCGGAATGATCGCTGCGGAAGACGTAGCCCTTGCGCACCAACTCTTGGCGCAACTCCATATGGTTATACACTTCGCCATTGTAAATTATGCCTAGCGTGCCATCGATACTCCACATCGGCTGGTGGCCGCCCTCGATATCGAGAACCGCCAGGCGGCGATGCCCGAGGAAGACGCGATCGGTGTGATCGACGAAGAAGTCCTCGCCGTCGGGACCTCGGTGGGCGATCGCCGCGCACATCGCAACGAGATCGCCGTGGCTGCCGTCCCCAACAAATCCGGCGATGCCGCACATCAGGTTTCGTCCTCGAAATTGATCAGATCGCGGACGAAGTATGCCGCGCGCTGCTGCGATTCAAAATAGGTGCGAACCAGCATCTCAGCGAGCAGACCCATCAGGATGCTCATGATTCCGACCAAGAGGGTCATCGCCGAAACCAGCGGGAGCGGCGTTTGGATCATCGATATATGATTGAACACGCGCAGCCACAGCATCCCTATGAACGACATTATCGACATCAAGATCGAAAATATGCCGAAAGTTCCAAAAACGTAGATCGGCTTGATAAAATATTGATCGAGAAATTTAACTACGATGAGGTCAAGCAAAACTTTTAGGATACGGTTGAGGCCGTATTTCGACTTGCCAAATTCGCGCGGATAGTGCCGAACGGGAAGCTCGATGATCTTCGCGCCCATCCAACTGGCATAGATCGGGATGAAGCGGTGCATCTCGCCGTAGAGCCGCATCCCCCGCAGCACTTCCTGGCGGTAGGCCTTGAGCGTGCAGCCGTAATCTTTAAGTTTTACACCCGAGATGCGCGATATAAGGCGATTGGCGATCGAGCTGACAAGATTACGCCGGATCGCCGCATCCTTGCGGTCCTTGCGCCAACCGGATACGACGTCGTAACCCTCGTTGAGCCGGTCGACTAGCGCCGGGATATCTTCCGGATCGTTCTGCAAATCAGCATCGATGGTGACGATGATTTCCCCGGAGGCATGATCGATGCCCGCCATCATTGCCGCGGTCTGCCCGTAATTGCGGCGCAGGTCCACCACCTTCAACTGGCGGTGACGGGCAGCTTCGCCGCGCAGCTTCGCCAGGGAGCCGTCGTGGCTACCGTCATTGACGGCAATAATCTCGAAAGGTAAACCAATGCTATGCAATACTTTCACAAGTCGTTCACATAGAAGTGAGATATTACCCTCTTCATTATAGATGGGAGTAATTATAGACAATTTAATGTTATTTGGGTTATCGATGCCGGGCAACGCATTACCACCGATGAAGCCCAACACGTTTGAAGCGCGCTCTTGCATCTTCCTAGATTTCCCATCGGAGCAGTGTCGAGGAGTGCACCGCGCAAGAATTTTCTATATCATCGCGCGATCGTCTCAACAACTCGTCGTTCCGCAGCTGAGCCTTTATAAACAGACGAATCCTCGTACATTGGCGGCTTGACGCCCTCCCATTTTTCTCCTCCGGCCTGAATGCGAGTTTTCCGGTTTTGTGAGATCCTGACGGGAGGAGCGGAGCCGTGAAAAAGAGCAGGTTTACCGAGGAGCGAATTACCTTCGCACTAAAGCAGGTGGAGATCGGGGACGCCGGTGGCGGAGGTGCTCCGGCGAATGGGGATTTCCTCGCAGACGTTCTACCGACTCATTTCGCAGGAAACGCCCGCACGTCTGGTGGCCATCTGCGGACACGGCGACGCAGCGGAGTCATAGATGGTGGCACGCTGCGGCGACATCGCCTGAGCTTCCGCCGCAGGGACCGGCGCGAAATCCTTTCAGGCAATCGCGGTCAACGCGATAGCGATCACCGTCAATATGAGTTTGGTATAGCGATCCATAAAACCTTCCAGGTAATCACATCAGCAGCGTAATGCGGACCTGGGCTAAATTAAATCGGGCCATGCTAGCGATTACGGCGTTTCGATAGGGAAGATATGCCAATCGCGATCGCAATCTGAGCCAGTATCACGAAACTCGATATTTTTAAATAATCCGCGGCCCCTCTTGCCAGCCACATGCACCGGATGACCAATACCGTGAATACGCAGCCGACGATGATCGCTGCGATACCTGGCGCCGATTCGCGCCAGCCCGCCTTTGTATCGTCATACTGTCGGCCAAAAGGCATCGCCGTCGCTTCTCCGTTTCACGAATCGAAACGCGCAATTTCTAGCATTTTTTTGGGATTTGCGCCATAATACCGCCTGGTCGCCGATCCCGCTGCGGGCGCACCAAGCCTCGCATTTTCATCGCGCCTCGTCGAGGCTGAGCAGTTAGTTGGCGTTCAAACACTGGCGTGGAGCTTGCCGTTCAGGCTTTCGATGCCGGGCGTTATCAGTGAGCTTGCCCGGCCGGCTGAAGTCGAGCGTCACACCGCATTAGGGCCCAAAGATCGAGCTGCTGGCTGACAAACTCCCGCCCGTTGCCGAGCCGGATCGTCTTCGGGCAGCCGACCTCGCGGGAGCCCGTTCGAATGGCGCGACAGCAGCGCTGCCGCGGAAGCTCTGCCGAACCTCGATCACCGGCGATAGCCGCGTGAATATCGACAACGGTGAACACTCGGATCTTGCGACCGTCAAACAGCTGGTCGTGGATAAAGTCCAGCGGGCAGCGCCTTGGCCCGCGCCGTCGCATGCGCACCTGCCAGACCCCACGAACCGCGTCGACCATCGCGCGCTTCCGGGAGGGTCCTGCGGCCCAGAGGTCAGACGGGATCCTGCCCGCGCATCCAAGGGGATCGCTCCCCCAGACACGCGCTTGAGCCTACGCCTTCAGAGCTCGGCACAGACACAACGTCAATTTGAGCGTGGCCTTTCGTGAGTGGTAAGAGCCCGGGGCATCAATCTGCCTCCCGCTCATTTTGGCTGCCATCCGCGCTGATCTTCTCCTGCCCATCGCCCTCGCCCGTTTTTTGGCACGGTGTGAGTTTGGCGCCAGCCAATTGCTCTGCCGATTTTTGCTACGCGCACGACGATAATTTCACCACCCTGGCCCTCGCAGCGGTTGACTTGAATTTTACCGCAAGGTCGGCTACTTGATCCATGCGCTCCATGTTGGCGGTGTTGGGCGAGCTGGGGGCAACAGAGGATTCAGATTGCCAGCACGCCGGCAGGTAGATGTGCGGACGATGCCAGTCACCGGTTCGATGGTATAGGGGACGGCAAGCCTCGCGGATCAGATATCTGGTTATGGAATTTTGGGTCTTTCGCGTGGACTATCAAGCGCGCCTGCGGGAAGCAAACACCTGATGCCCCTCCTCTTGACGCGCTCGCTGCATAGCGCGATGGAGATCGCTTCCTTCTATGCCGTAAACCAATGGCTCGGACGTCCGACAACGGATCGTTTCCGTCGCCTTATCCGCGAATTTGTCGGAGACACGGCGAGCCATCGTGTTCTCGACCTGGGTTGCGGGATAGGAAACTATCGCGATCTCTTCGCCGGTGAGTATGTCGGGGTCGACATCAATCCTGACTATATAGCATATGCACGCGCTCGCTTTTCCGACCGCTTCGAGGTCATGGATGCGGCGCAACTATCGTTCGTCGGTGAAACTTTCGACGACGTCGTGACAATCGCCACAACGCACCACCTGAGCGATGAGCAATTCGTTGAGATGGTACGGGGAACACTTGGATTCCTGCGTCCCGGCGGTGCGCTGCATATTATTGATGCGATCCTGCCGGTTTCCCCGAATGTCATGTTCAAAACCTTCTGGTTCCGCATGGACCGCGGTCGCTATGCGAGGCGCATCCGGGAGATGACGCAACTTGTCGCTCGTGCTGGACGCGTCGTCGTCCAGCAGATTCTGACAGGTCCGCTACACGACACTGCCTATATTCGCGTCGAGCCGCTCGCGCGCCAGCCAGGCGCTCGCGAACCCGGTCGTTCTACGGAAACTCCCAATGCGATTAGGTAATTCGGTCCATAGAAAGCTCGGACGTAAAAGCCTTACCGCCTTAGTCGGAAGCCTCGGGGTAAGTTTATCCATTAGACGGTTATCAGGATGTTTTTGTCATGATGATGAATGAATTTATCTCTGTCCGCACCTTTCTGCTCCTCCTGCTCATGGTATCCATGACATCGACCGGAAATGTTCTAATTAAACTTGGCTCAATCTTACCAGCCTCAGAGCGCTCATTATTTGGTCTGATGAGCTTCAAAACGGCGCTCGGCATTGCGATTTTCGCGGGATCGGTACTGCTATACGCAAAGATTCTCGAAACATTGCCTTTAAATGTTGCACAGGCCTTTGCCGCATTGCAGTTCGTTTTCGTCACGCTAGCTTCCTTCGTATTGCTTGGGGAGACGATCTCACGGACGCGATGGCTTGGCATTATTTTGATCGCCATCGGCATCTTTATTGTGGGCTTGACTACGAGTCTTCCCGCCGCGGTCGGCGCCGCGCCGGGGCCCCCGCCGCCGCGTTGATCGCAGGCCCGTAGTTCGGCTCGACGGCGTACCGCCATGAGTTTATCTGGCAGGCACGCGCACTGTTCCAGCGAACTCGTTCGACGCGGATGTCGCGGCGAATGGCTGAGATCGATCGAATGCGCATGACACCTATTCTTGTTACCCCGGGGGCAATAATGAGCGAACAAACAATTGCAGCGGATAAGAAACGCCCCAGCGGTCAGGTTTATTCTGTAATGGGGGAGCACAGCAGCAGCCGCGTCTGGATCGTTCTGATCGCAACATTGATCGTTACCGCGACGGCACTGGCAAGATCATTTTACGAGGGTCGCCTAGCTAATCCACTTACTCACAATGACGTCAACTATTTCTTCGAGGCTGCTCAAGATTCCCGAATCCTATGGACGCAAGGATTTTGGGCGCTCGTAAAGTATTTCGGCTCTACTTCATTGCATGCGCCGCTGCAAACTATTCAAGCCACACTGTCATTTGTCATTTTCGGGGTAGCAGATTGGGCACCGTACGCGTCGAACGTCATTTACGTCGCCATGTTTTTCGGACTTTGCGTTTGGGTGCTCCGCGGCGCTCCCGATGTTGTTGTCATTGCAGCAATCATGGCATTGATGGGAATGCCGCTCGCCGGGGCAACAATCACGGAGTTTGCTCCTGAAACCGTAACCAGCCTGATGATCGTGTTCGGTTCGGTCTTCATGTTGAGAAATTCGTTGCTGGGCGCGCCGCTCCGGTCGCGCCTATTTGCCACCGCGTGGTTCAGCTTGGCGTTGTTGGCCCATCCGGTTGCCTTTGCATTCATTTTCGTGGCCGCCGCAGCCAGCATCGGCTTGGTGTTTCTGCGCGAAATCCTGCTGGCGGGCCGATTTCGTGACATTGGCAGGGGCATCGCCTATGGCATGCTCAATTTCGTACTTACATTATGGCTAGCGGCTTTCTATGTTGTTCCAAGATGGTGGGAGTATTGGTATTATTTTCATCTGGCACTGTTTGATAAAGCAAATGTAGAGTATTTTGGTGGCTTAACAGATCCTTGGGAAAATTTTATATTTTACCTTACAGCTGAAGGATCTGATTTTTTATGTGGCACACTATTGTCCGCCTATGCCGGAATCATTCTCATAAGTTTTGTTGTCGCCTGGTGGCGCGGCGAGCGTTCATTTGTCGCCCGGCAAGCTGAATACGGAATCCTTACCTTCGTCTTTTGGCTCCTGCCTACACTATCTGCCGCCAAGTTTCCTATGTTCGCAGCTTCCTTTGCCTTCATGATCGGGATCATGCTGGCCGTGGCGCTGGCAACGATCTATCGAGCGCTTGGAACAGTGTCGAGGTCAGCGGGGACAGTTGTTGTTCTTGTCCTCGGATTTGTTCTATTAGTATCGGGGCAAGGGCCGAAGCCTGTAGCCAATACCTTTACAGATCCTTTGAACCGCAAACAAGCGTGGGAAGCAATCGATCGGCTTGTTAGCGTAATGGTTGGGAATGCTCCCAATCCGGAAAACGAACTAGTATATTTGCCGAATATTGGCGCGTTCGCAAACAATATACTTCAGTATTACGTTTTGAAAGCACATCCGGATACCGACTGGGCATTTGACACCGGCGCTGCTTTTAAGACAGAAAAACAACAAATCGACCGTATAGATCAAACTTTACCAGACTTTGTTATCGCAGGTGAACAAAATAACGGTTTCACTTATGCCGCATATGCAGCGGGGAGCGAAAACAAAACTCTCGCGGCGCTCGGGCGCGACCCGGAATACATGGCGATCGATCAGTTTTATGGTCCGCTTGGGCGGACTGTTACGGTATTCGAACGCACCGGAGCGTTTGCCGGATGGCGCCCCGTGTCCGGAATCGCCAAAGCCAGTTCGGGAAGCCTACGCAATAGCGAGGGAACCGTCACCTATCTCCAGACCTATGCGCCGCGTCCTGTTTCGGCGGAGATGTTTATTTCAGCGAGCGGCATCAATGGACAGCAGATTGACTTGTTCGTCAATCAGGTGAAGCTTGGCTCACTCACTCTCGAAGGACAAGATCATGAGTCGTCGCTCCATTTGAGTATTCAGCTCACAGAGGGATGGAATGACGAAATTTTACAATATTCAAGCGCCTCTCCAGTATCTTTTGATCGGCTACTGATCGTTCCACAACTGCCCGGTCGCGTCACGCAATTGGCGGCGCCGGATACGGTCGCTGGAATCAGAGTTCGTTGGGCAACGTATGGCGGCAATTGCGGAACGAGAATTGGGAATGTCACCAAACACGTCACCAAAGCCTGTGACGGCAAGCTCGAGTGCGACTACGTCGTGAACGTTGATGCTATTGGTGGTGACCCGGCGGGCGGCTGCGCAAAGGACTTTGCCGTCTCGTACTCCTGCGTAGGGCACCAGCAGATCATACAACAGCAATTGCCGGGCGAAGCCAATGGAACTCTTGCCCATCTCAGCTGTTCTCTAGCGCCGACCGGCATTTCATCACCATCCCGTTAGCTGCGAGGCCATTGTCCCGACTACGGCTGGAAAGTGCCGGCGAAAGGGCTCCGTCAAAGAGCCGCCGGACGGCGCTATGATTGCTAGCGGCGGCGTGGACCACACCCTCGTGGTGTAACGCGTTCTGCTGGGGCGCCGACGTTGACGGTTCCGCTTTTTTTTGTCAGGCCGGAAGATGAGCTTCCGGATATCTGTCCGATGAAGACTGCCTTGCGCAGCGCTGATGAAGGCGTCGGGATGCTGGCGTGGGACTGAAGCTAGCGAAGGCCCCAGTTCGATGTCTTAGGAATCTGCGACGGTGCCCGTCGGGTCGAGCACCGACACCGGTTCAGCGTCGAGCAGAAGCTCGCGATTGTGGCAGAGGCGAACGCGTCGGGCGCAACATCTCGGAGATTACGAGGCAGCACGATCTGGTCCCTGCGCAGGTATTCAAATGGCATCGTCCAGCTGAACTCGGAGTGATCGGCATTCCCGGTGCCTCGATTTTGCCCTTGGTCGTTGCTCAGTAAGGACGGCAAGCCGTTGGGCAACAACCGCAATGCCTGGTAAACTCAATCAGCGCGTGATTGTAGTCGATATGCGCGACACCGCCGCCCCCTCCGCCCCTGCGGAGGGGATCATCGACGGTCGGCCGCCCGGCTTCACACCTGGGGATTATTCAAACGGAGCTTCTGGGGAGATTCACCCCGGCGACGACAAGCACCC
>Ga0206907_1002_pt2 | contig 43194 bp, 32 predicted proteins | sample Alteio_BWOrgHeat_80_FD_152951 | JGI IMG/M metagenome (GOLD analysis project Ga0206907, IMG submission 152951) | Enriched cells from forest soil in Barre Woods Harvard Forest LTER site, Petersham, Massachusetts, United States -... | ecosystem: Environmental > Terrestrial > Soil > Temperate forest >...
GGGCGACGAGGTCGTCGCGGAACTTGCGCTCGTAGCGCCGGCCCTCGGGCGACCCGTCGCCTTCGTCGAAGGGGTCGCGATTGCGGCGCTACTGCGACGGGCGCCGAACCCCATCTCGCTCGGGATGCTAGGCAACTTCGTAGGCTCGTGGGGTCTCGGCGCCGCGCTGTCGTCGCGTATCTGCCGGTGGCTGCTGGAGAAGCGCGTACTGCAGGTCCGCGAAAAGTCCGGTCGGCAGAGACGGCTAGACTAGTGCGCCTCTTCGTGATCCCCGCCGAGTAGCGCCTCCGGCAAGTCGAACGCGCCGAGATTGAGTGGCCGGAAGCCGTCCTTGCGTCGCCGGTCGGCGTAGGATCCAGCGCCGCGCCGTACGAATGGGAAGTGCCGCCTCCCGCGCCATCTGAATCAACGGTACATTTTGCGCCAGGTGCGGCTGGAGCTTGCGATAGCGCTCCAGGGCCTGCTGCCGCGCAGAATCGGATAGCTCGGTCAGATCCACACCGGAGAAGAGGTACTCACCCTCCCAAGGCGTAGGCAATTAGATCGCGAAGAGCGAACTGCTTCTTTGCGGTTCCGATGGTCGGGATCCATTCTGGATCCGCGCTGAGGAAAGAATCGCTTTCGCCGAAGAGCATGCCGAGGAAGACCTCGGCGACGATGCGCCCTCCGACAGCGCCGAGTTGTGGCGTGGAAATTGTAGTCGCCGGAGTGACGGGAATGCTGACCGTCGCCTTCGTCCGTGCGGCTTCGGCCAGGATGTAGGTCCATAGCGGGCATTTACCCCGGAATGCGGAGAGTTGCGGCAATCCGGAGAGGGGCCCAAGGACGTCACCGGCTCCAGGCACGTCGACCGCCTTGCCAATGATGATCTGGTCGTCTGTGAGCGGGATCACGCCCATAGCTTTGGCGACGCTCTGGCCGGTAGGCAGGCCGAGCTCGAATCCGCGGAGAAGATTGCGCTGAGCAAGCGAAGGCGGTGGATCTGAGGCAACAGCGGCCGGCAGCACGGAGAGCGGCGTCACCACCGATGTGTCGATGCGATACGCGAATTGCAGCCGTTTTTTCATGTCCGCCGTGGGCGGCGAGACATTGTCGGGATCGCCTCCATACGCACGGGGGTTGCCGAGGTCGATGAAGCGCGCCCAATCGATACCGCGATTCTTCGCCATGGCCTGAAAGCCGGTGAGACCTGGCGAGATGCCGCCTGCTGGGGCGCCCGGAACCGTATCCGGAATGGGGAAGATCGGTAGCAGCGTGGAGTCGTCGTCGTTAAGACGATAACCAGGCCGGATCATGGAATGGCCGAGACGATAGGCTGCTACCGAGAACTCCACCGGCATAAACGGGGTGTTTCTCCAGTGGTAAAATTCTAGCTTTTTCTGGTCGAACTTGCCGCTGGGAGTTTTAAGTGCATCGAGCACGGAGGCAGAGATGATGCGAGGAAGGAAATCGTTGACGATCACCCACTGGTAATGCCAGCGCACAAGCTTCTGCAGCGAGGGGAAGTCAAGGGCGGGGTTGTCATCGACAATGCGATTATGAAAACGCAGCATGAGCGCCTGGAACTGCGAGACGATACTGTTCTCGTCGTTGCGGGGGTCGCCAATGAGCGCCCGGCGCGGATGGGCGTTGTTGCGCGGCAGGTCGAATGCGCCATTGTCGAGCTTGTCGCCGAGTAAGAATTTAATACCGTTCCTATCGTACATGTAAGGCTGGTCGCCAGGGCCACGGCCGTACACGTTATCGAGATCCAGCGCCGGAGTGCGAAAGTCGGTGACCGCGTCCGGATCGTTGTGCTGGATGAGCGTCGTCATCGGATCGAAGGTGATATCGTGGTCGATGAATTGGCCGAAGTAGGTATAAAGAGCGGGAATGCCGCTCTCCTCACCATCCAAGCCGTCTTTGGGTGCATCGAATTCCGAGGTCATTGCAGCACCTAGCGCCATCAGGGCAAGGCGGCTCTCGGCATCGGTAGCGCCATAGGTCGCGGCGGGCAGAGATCGAAACATACGTCCGAAGCGACCTTGGAAGCTGGGTGACTTGGGCGTGGACATCAGGCCCCGCAGGGGCCTGCCGTGGTGAGCGAACGCCGAAAACACAGCCCGCAGGGTCTCTGGGTAGCGAGAGGCAGGTGCCGGCGCCTGTGTGGGCTGATCAGTCATGTGATCTTCTCCCTAGTATGAGGCCGCTGCCGATGCTGCCTCAGCGACTGTTGCGCGAAGTGGAATTCACTTCGTATTTCCGAATCTCAAGGAAAAAATCAGCGCCACTCTTTTTTAGAGGTCCCGTTACTTGTACGGTCATACCCGATGGATTAGCTGCCAACGCAGCGGATAGTCGGGAAAACGCGCTCATTTCTTCATTGGATATTGGCTTGTGGGTGCGGGTCGCAAAGTCCCATTGGACTTTGTCGGCCGCTTGGAGGGGCGCCAGCACGAGTTCCGGCCGCGTCGCCGTGCCGCTTAGGGCCAGCCGCGCGAGGTGCTCAGTAACCATGCCGGAAAGCGTTATCTCGAGACCGCGCATGACATAGGTGCCATTGGCGACCTTGGCGAACTGATCGCGCCACGTATCAAGGTCCGGCAGCGTATCCTGCTGGAGATAAACGAAGGCGATTGAATCGGCTGTGTCCGGCAGTGGGCGGACGATATCGACGTCGCTGAGCTGCTGCAGCGCGGCGAAGGCCCCGCCCCAACAGGCGCCGATGCCGTAAGGACAACTGGGCGTGATGCCTACGACCACGGGCGGCCGGCCTTGCTCCTGCGCGATCTTCGCGTCGAGAGCTACAACGTCCGCGGGAATGGGTGCTTCCACAGACCCCCGCAACGCAGAGACTGCGTCTTGCGTTTGCGCGGCAGCTTGCGCCGAGATTCGGGCGATATGACCAACGGACGGAACGCCCTGCGCGTTCAACACGAAGAGCATGTAATGTCCCGGAGGGGCAACGTTCGGGCTCGCCGGCACCTGTATGGTGACCTTGGAGGCCGTCTGCTCGAATACAAGGAAGGTAAGCAGCTGGTTCTGATTGCAAGAGTGCGTCACGGAGCTAAGCCGGATCCAGCTCACTTTGGCGATGCTGTCCACCGCGCTGACGGTGATCTCGAAGCTCTTGTCGTAGGTGACTTCAGTTGGCGCGTCGGCGATCGTCGGGCGCGGACCCTTGAACAGATAGGGCGGCGAGAACAGCTGCGCGTCCTTGTGAGAGTCTCCCGGCGGATTGGGCTGATTGGGTGCCTCCGGATTGTTGGGTGCGTATTCGCCGCCGCCGGCTGAGAGCACACGGCCATCCGGCAATAATAAGGCGATGGAGTGATAGCAGCGATCGACGCTCTCTTCGGCCATCAACGTCCATGTCCCGGTCGCCGGATCCCACAGCTCAGCCTGGTGCACGGGACCTCCTGCACGCACGTTGTCGAAGGCAAGCCATTGCGGATTGCCGACGATGCCCTGAGTGCCCCCAGTCACCAGCACGGAGCCGTCAGGTAGCACGGTGGCGTTGTGCTGGCGGCGTCGGAAGTGCATAGGTGCGGTCGGCTTCCATTGCGGATTAGGCATGTTCAAATCGATGGTTTCAGCCAAGTTAGTGGGCAGTTGCGTGTCCTTATCCTGGCCGCCGCCAGCGAAAAGAACCTTGCCGCTCGCGTACATGACCGAGGGTGCGTAGTCACGTAAGGCGCCCTCGCGCACCGGTCCGGGGGTCCAGGTGCCGGCGCCTGTCGTATCGAGGAAGTAGGTTTGGCCATCCGGCCCGGCCATGAAAACGCGACCCTGTTTCGGTTCGACATGAAGGCGAGGGAAGAGCTGCAGGCCAATGCAATTGACCATGGGCGCCCAGGCCTTGCCGCGCCAGATCTGAGGGTTGGGGTTGGTTGCAAACTGCGTACCCGGAGGCGGCGGGACGCGATTGTCTGGCGGAGGTTGCGGCCGTCCCTGTGCAAAGGATCCCGAGATGGCGAGCACGCCGCCATCGGGCAGCGTCAGCGCGGAAGGGTACCAGCGCCCATTGTTCATTCGCGGCAGCGCGGTCCACGTGTTGGCAATCGGGTCGTAGATGCAGGCCTGGTCCACCCCTTCGCTGTCGAAGAGATGGCCGCCCACCACGACCAGACGGCCATCGGGGAGGTAACTATGTCCGGAGCAGAAAAGGTTGACGCCCTCGCCGGTTTCCAGCCGTGGAACCTCCGCGGTCGGCTCGCTCTGGCCTGTAATAGGATCCCAGAGAAAGGTGGAGCAGAAGTGCTCGTTGAGCGTGGCGAACAAGGGATCGCCGGGCACGGAGCGGCGACCCCAGTAGAGGACCTTGCGGGTCGGCAGCAGATGGGCATGAATGGCAACATTTGCGAGGTCAAAGACCGGCCCCCATTGACCGGCGACAACCGGTGATGCCGCGGAATCAGTTGCCGCGAAGGTCTGAGGTGCGGAATAGATCAACGACAGTTTGTACGAAGGACTGCTGTTCGCTAAGGGTAGCCCGCTAGCCGCAATTTGCAGGCTGTAGAAGCCCTCTTGGGTAGCGCTCGCTTCGAGCGCAGCCCCCGCCGGTCCGGTGGAGCCGACCGAGAGTGTGGTCAGGGCAGCGCCATCGGGCGCGAGTAGCATGACATCAACTTTTGCGTTGGCGTCCCAGCCCTCGGAATCGATCGACATCGCCGCATGCACCGGCGTACCGGCTGCGCACCAAATGCGCCCAGCCGTGATAGTGTTGTTGTTCATCGCAGGCAGAACGTCGAGGTCGAGCGCCCCCTCAATATCCTGGACGGCGGGATGGCTTGCTGGCGTTAGGGCGCGGTCCTGGCCGACCACGCTATAACAGACGTAGCCGAGACCGTTTATGTTGGGCGGCACGTTGATCGTCACATTCCCGCCGCCGTCGGTGAAAATGTCAGGCCCGTGGCCGGTATAATCTTTCAGGTGAACGTTGCCACCGAAACCCGTGGCGACCTCGATGGTGTGCGTGCCATTGGGGTCGTTGTTCAGCGCGACCAGCAGGCGCGAACCACCGGTGCGCTCGTACGCGAAAAGATCGAAGTCCTTCCAGCGCTGCTGGGTCGCGCCGCTCGCGAGCACCTCGTGGATCCAGATGAGGTTGTCGATTTTGGGCTGCAGTCCATAGCAGCCGGGATCGGTACTGTAGTCTTTGTAGAAAACCGATGGATAGCCCTCCGACGTAAGAATGTAGGCATAACCCAGCAGCTTGTTGCGGAGGATTTTCTGCGAGTCTTGAAGGTCGGTGTCGTGGTTTTCGATAAACGTGACGGAGTTGAGCGGCGAGATACCGGTCAGCCCGGCGTGATCGAGATCGGCCATGTTGAACCGGCCGGGATTGTTGCACATGCTGGTGAGCATAAACTTCAGCGGGAAGTCAAAAGCGCTTGGACGCCCTTGCATGCCGTGAGGATTAAAAATCCACTGGTTGATGAGTTGGCCATTGCCGTCGAAGAATTCGCCGACCGCGAACTTCCCGGCCATGGCCTTGCTGTTGAGAAAGGGCAGCAAAAAGTCGGTAGAGAGGCCCTTAACGTCGTCGAGCCGATAGCCTTGCGCGCCGATAGTGCGCGTCGCCCAGTCGCAGGCCGCGATCAGATGGTCGAAGACGTAATGGGCGGGCTTGGCGTTTATTGGCGCTAATTCTCGGCCAAACGGACGGTCATCCGCCGGCGAACCACCGAGGTGCGGATCGCGCGGTACCTGCGGCAAAAAGTTGTCCGGATCCTTAGGAAATCGGCCGATCCCGGGAGTTCCGTTGGCGCCAAGATACCGGAAGACAAAGGCCTCGGGGGCGTGGCCTCCATCGCCGGCCCGGTGATGCTCCACCATGTCCAAGTAAATATCGAGACCATTTGCGCGCAATATTGCAGCGCACCGCAGCAGATCCTCACGCGTCCCAAAGCGGGTAGGGATCGAATCTTTCTGATTTTTTGAGCCGATGTCATAGTCGTCAAAAGGACCATAGCCGTCGGCGTCGGGTGCGGCGCCGGAGGCGCTTTTGAGGACCGGCGGCAGCCACAAGGCGGTGAAGCCGGCCAACGAAAGCGCGCGTGCCTGAGCCGCGAGATGATCCCACCACCACGGAACACCCGCTTTGCCGTCAGCCGGCGAAGGCACCGCGTCGTTCGGCAGCTGCTTGTAAAAGGCTTGGAGCAGAACGCCCATCATCTTTCTCCAAGCTAAATTGATCGCTCTTCGAACGTGATTGACGGCCGAAGGATTAATCCGGAGATCGTATCCGGTAACTATGCTATCGAAGATAGAATGGCTGAGGCGCCGGTCAAGCGGCGATTGCTGGCGTTGGCCATTTTCGTCGTTCTGCCCCAGGTGGATAGGCGCACTAACGAAGACCGCCGCTTCCAAGTGAGTTCACGTGCCCTTCGGGTGCGAAACTGGAGTATCAGCACGCCTTCCCCTCAGCGCGTATGTGTGACGGTTAACTTGAGGTGTGGATCTTGCGAATGGGTTGCCGCTGCGGGGCCGGCACACCATTATTGAACACGTAAGCTCGTCCCGGTGTCGCAAGCGTCTGCTAGGAACGTTTTACCGGACAAGGAAGTGGCTTTTGATGCGAGGATACGATGTCAATGCGATTGGGCCGTAGCTGGTCTGACCTCGAACTGCATGATGTCCGCGCACGCGTCTACGAGAAATACCAGATTTCGCGTTCCGACGCTCAGTTGGCGGTCGACTATTTGACGGCGTTTCTTGATGCGAAGCGCGCCAATCCGGACCAATTCCTTATTCTGCCGCAGATTGCCGATTGGGCATGGCACGAGCTGATTCTCGATACTTGCAAATATCGGGTCTTATGCAGCCAGATTTTCGGTAAGTTTCTGCATCACAGGATTGAGATGGGTGCCAATGAGACGGAAACCAAGGTATTACGGACTACTTTCGAGCAATCTACTGAGTTTTTGAGCGATGAATACCGACTAGGTCTCGGCGATAACCCTGGAGACTGGCTGGATGCCGGCTGGAACAGACCTCAGTATCGGCTTCGAAATGCTGTGTCGTCTTCATTCGAAAAATCACCTATCGGCTCTGATTTATCCACCGTGCCTTTTCTAAGCTGGCTACCCGGTCGTCTTGAGCGAAGGTTCGGCATCGACGCTGAGAAAGCAAAACAGGCTACGCGTAAATACGCGGATCATTTTTATGCAGGGTCGCTAGGTCCTTACGCAAAGATATCTAGCGCAGCTCAGGTCGCGTGGGAAGAGCATGTGCTATGGACGGCACCGTATGCAGACGATTGCGCAAGAGTAATTGGCCATTTCATTGATCATGCGCCGCGTGCGTTCGTGGCGTCGTCATCAACCCTAAAATCTCGGCGCGATTTTCAACGCTTCGTACTGCAGCCGTAAAAAGAAAACGTGTTCGATCACTTCGACCCTTCAAGGTGGGGGACCGTAGCTACCATCCTGGGTGTGTTTGTAGGTGCAAGCTCTTTGGTTTTTTCTGCAATTACAGCTTCTAGGACATTCTCCAATAGAAGACGGGAGTTTGCTGCGACACTCGCCTATAATTTTGCAAAAGATGAGGACTGGCTTACAGCTTTAGCTCTTGAATTAGCACGGTCCAAACAGCCATTCGTGCGGGATATCATAAATAAATCCGCCACATCGATCCCGGCGAAATTTTATGAGTCAGTTTGTACAATTTTAAGATCCCGCCAGAGCGAAGATGCGTTACCTGATCGACCAAAAGGGGCTCTTAGTACGTTTCGTATCACATCCACACAGAGTGAAATGATCAAATTCATATGGGTTAATTGGCTGAATCAACTCGAAGGAGTCTTGGCATCCTGGGAACATAAAGCGGCTGATAGGAAAATAATGGAAGCTGTCTGGGAAGCATCTATGAGAAATGAAGCATTTAATGCGCTCACAACCTTAACTGAGCAGAGCAATGTTATTGATAATTTTCGTAAAGCAATGGAAAAAACTATTCGACGAAAGGAACAGTCGAAGATACGAAGAGAGGAATACCGGAAGGCGTTTCAAAATCTATTGACGCAGCGTCGCGTTGTCAATGTAAATGGCACTACGCTGAAAAATTGTCCCCAAAGTCCGTCACGACCGGCTCAAGCGGAGCAGTGAGCAACATCCGTAGCTAGCGGCGGTTCTACCTCCTTTCGATCGCAGAGTTGGCGGACAGCGGGAAAGACCGCAATCCCCTCCGTGGTCTGCTCCGTAACCGCTCGGTGGGGGCACCTTGCTCGGCGAGGCGGAAGGCTTTCTCCTAGAAGTAGCGCTAGGCGAACTTCTAGGACGATGCAGCGAGCGGAGATCATCACCATTGAGCGGCGGCGACGCTGGAGCCTGTCGGAGAAGCAGGAGATTGTCACCGAGACGCTCAAGCCAGGGGTGAGCGTCAGCGCTATCGCGCAGCGCTACGGTTTGCATCCGAGCCAGCTTTTCGCTTGGCGCAAGGCGGCGCGAGATGGTCGCCTGGTCGAGGAGAGCGGGGTCGAGTTTGCACCGGTAGTCATTGCACCGGCGCCTGCGGCCCTGCCGCCGCCGGCATCCGGCCGGATGGAGATCGTGCTGGGCAACGGCCGCCGCGTCATCGTGGACAACACCGTCAGGGCAGCAACCCTGGCTCGTGTGATCAAGGTGCTGGATCGGTGATCGGCCTGCCGTCGGGCGCACGGGTGTGGCTGGCGGTCGGACGCACTGACATGCGGAAGGGCTTTGATGGGCTTGCCGCTTCGGTGCAGGAACGGATGGCACAGGACCCGTTCTGCGGTCATCTGTTTGTCTTTCGTGGTCGGCGCGGTGACCTGTTGAAGGTATTGTGGTGGGACGGCCAAGGCATGTGCCTGTTCGCCAAGCGGCTGGAGAAAGGCCGCTTTGTGTGGCCATCGCCGGCTGATGGCAAGGTGGTGATCACGCCGGCGCAACTCGGCATGTTGTTGGAAGGGATCGACTGGCGGATGCCGCGCCGAACGTGGCGGCCGGAGGTTGCGGGATAGCCGCGACTAATTGAATCGGCGAGAGTTTTTGCCATGCGACTGTGGCCCAGTCGTGATTCAATGCGCGGGTGCCGATCCCACTTGATCAGCTTCCCGACGACGCCGATGCGCTGAAGCGCATCATCGCCGGGATGGCGCAGGACGCGGTCAATGCGCAGGCCGAGATCGCCAAGCTGCGCTTTCAGCTGGCGCGCTACCGGCGAGCCGAGTTCGGCCGTTCCTCGGAGAAGCTGGAGCGCGAGGCCGACCAACTCGAGTTGGCGATCGAGACGCTGGAGGCCGACCAGGCGGAGCGGCTTGCTGCCGCCTCGCCGGTCGTCGCCGCGATCGTCGAGAGCGCAGTGGAAAGCAAGAAGCCGGCGCGGCGGGCCTTGCCCGACCATCTGCCGCGTGAGGATAAGATCCATGCCGCGCCGTGCACCTGCCCGAGCTGCGGCGGTGCGCTGCGCCGGATCGGCGAGGACATCACCGAGACGCTCGACTACGTGCCCGGCCGGTTCAAAGTGATCCGCCACATCCGCGAGAAGCTGTCGTGCCGGGCCTGCGATACCATCGTCGCGGCGCCGACGCCCGACCATGCGATCGCCCGCGGCCGCGCCGGTGCCGGGTTGCTCGCTCATATCGTCGTGTCCAAATACGACGATCATCTGCCGCTCTACCGCCAGGCCGAGATCTTCGCTCGCGAAGGTGTAGAGCTGGAGACCTCGACCTTGTCTGGCTGGGTCGGCGCGACGTCGTCAGCTCTCCAGCCATTGATTGACGCGCTCGCCGCCGAGGTCATGACATCGGACACGCTGCACGTCGACGACACGCCGGTGCCAGTGTTGATGCCTGGCGCTGGCAAGACCAAGACCGGGCGGCTGTGGGTCTACGTCCGCGACGAGCGTCCCTTCGGCGGCAAGCGGTCGCCGGCAGCGCTGTTCTTCTACTCGCCGGACCGCAAGGGCGAGCACCCGCGAGCCCACCTCAAAGACTTCCGCGGCGTGATCCACGCCGATGGCTACGCCGGGTTCAACGAGCTGTTCGCCGGCAACCGCATCGCCGAGGGCGCCTGTTGGGCACATGTGCGACGCAAGTTCTTCGACGTGCACGCCGCAACCAGTTCGCCGATCGCCAACGAGGCGCTCGATCGGATCGGGCAACTGTACCGGGTCGAAGGAACAATCGAAGGCGCTCTTCCCGATGACCGGCGACGAGAGCGCCAGCAACGTAAGCGTCCGGCGAGGCTTTCAATTACCCACGGACCGCGGCGCGGTAACGATCAGGCGGCAGCGGCTTGAGCTGCGGTGGTTTTCCAATGCCAAGGAAGCAGCTGGTCGAGGCGGGAAGCTGGATGATCGGCGATGCGACCGAGGACGTCGGCGAGCCACGCCTGCGGGTCGATGTCGTTGAGCTTGGCAGTGCCGATCAGCGTGTAGATGGCCGCGGCGTGCTCGCCGCCGCGTTCGGAACCGGCGAACAGCCAGGCCTTGCGGCCGAGTGCGATGCCGCGCAGCGCGCGTTCGGCGGCGTTGTTGGTGAGGCAGATGCGGCCATCGTCGAGGAAGCGGGTGAACGCCGTCCAGCGCTTGAGCATGTAATCGATGGCCTTGGCGGTCTCGGCATGGCGTGACAGCCGGCCGCGCTCGACGCGCATCCAGTCGGCGAGTTCGCCGACCAGTGGCGCGACGCGGTTCTGGCGCGCAGCGCGCCGGTCAGCGGCGGCGAGCCCGTTGAGCTCGCGCTCGATGGCGAAGATCGCGTCGATGCGGCGCACGGCTTCGATCGCCAGCGGGGCCCTTCGCAGATCGGCCAACTCAAAGAAGTTGCGACGACCGTGGCTCCAGCACGCCGCCTCGGTGATCGGGCTGGGCCGGCGCTTCGCATCGTAGAGCTCGCCGAAGCCGGCATAGGCGTCGGCCTGGAGGATCCCGGCATAGCCGGCGAGGTGCCGGGCGGGGTGCTCGCCATTGCGGTTGCGCGAGTAGTAGAAGATCGCTGCCGGCGGGTCCGGTCCGCCGAACGGCCGATCATCCCGGACATAGGTCCACAGCCGCGCCGTCGCGGTCTTGTTCTTCGCCAGCACCGGCACGGTCGTATCGTCGCCATGGATGCGCTCGGCGGCGAAGACATGGCAACGGATCAGCTCGACCAACGGCGTCAGCGTGGCGGTGCAAGCGCCGACCCAATCGGCCAGGGTCGAGGTGTCGAGATCGATCCCCTCGCGGGCATAGCTCGCGCTCTGACGGTTCAATGGCTGGTGCTCGCCGAACTTGGCGTACAGGATCATCGCCAACAGGCTCGCTCCGGCACGTGCCCGGGTAATCGGATGGAACGGCGCCGGCGGCTGGGTGATCGCCTCGCAGCGCCGGCAGGTGAACTTCTCCCGAACGGTCTGGATCACTTTCCATTGCCGCGGCACCACCTCCAGCGTCTCGGTGATGTCCTCGCCCAGCTTGGCCAGCTTGCCGCCGCAGCACGGACAGCTGCTCGGCGCGGCGATGACCACGCGCTCGCGCGGCAGATGCGCCGGCAACGGCGCGCGCACCGGCTTCCTGCGGCTGAAGCCGACGACCGAGGTGGTGTCGACCGGGCTCAGGGCCGCCTTGTCCTCGGCGGCGCTGGCCTCCAGCTCCTCGAGCTGCAACTCCATCTGGTCGAGCAGGCGCTGACCGCGTTCGGACGACTGCCCAAACCGGTCGCGCTTCATCTTGGCGATCAGCAGCTTCAGATGCGCCACCATCGCCTCGGCACCGGAAGCGCGGGCCTCGGCCTGCTGGCGTGCGATGCGCTCAGCGGCAAGCGCCGCCTTCAGCGCATCGATCTCGTTAGGAACAGGCCCTTGCGTCGTCACAGCGGGATTGTCGCACGCGCGGCAATCGGCGCCGAGCTGCCCGAGTCAAACTGCCGCAGCCTCAGCCGGCAGCTTCCGGACGCCAGCTCCGCACCGGATTGCGCCAGTCAATGCCCTCAAGCATGTAGGCGAGCTGAGCTAAGGTGATCGCCACCGTGCCGTCGGCCGGCGACGGCCAGATGAACCGGCCGCGTTCCAGCCGCTTGGCATAAAGCGACATGCCGATCCCGTCGTGCCAGAGAATCTTGACCAGGTGACCGCGCTTGCCGCGGAACACGTAGAGGTCGCCCGCGTGCGGATCGCGCTTCAATCCCTGTTGCACCTGGATCGCCAGGCTGTTCATGCCGCGCCGCATATCGGTGTGACCGACCGCCAGCCACACCCGCACGCCCGAAGGGATCGGTATCATCGCCGCGACAGCGCCTTTACCACCGCCGCCGCCAGTTCCGCCGGGATCGAACCCGGTATCCTCACAATGATCTTGCCGGCAAACTCCAGCTCGATCGCCGCCTCGCCGTGACACTGCGGACCAGCTGTGCTCTCCACCGCTTCAGGGGCGGCAATCAATAGCGGCGCAAATCCGGCAACCGCGGCGCGCACCTCCTGACGCCAGCGATAGATCTGGCCCGGAGAAATATCGGCGCGGCGAGCGACCTCGGCGACGATGGCGCCCGGTGCGAAGCTCTCCGCGACAATCGCTCGCTTCTCCTCGTCGCTCCACCGCCGGCGACGCTCAACGCCGGTGATTACCTCTACCCTCGCCATCGCCCGTCACTAGCATCGGTGCAAACACTGTCCTTTGCACCGGTGCTAAGCCCGCCGACTACCAACCCGCAAGGCGGCCTTCACCGGCTTTCAATTACCCACATTTTGATAGATTGGCGTAAAGGCATACAAATTGTTGAGTAGGATGAATCTGATGTGATTCCTTGTCGGGCACCGAATCGCTGGGGGGCGGTGTCGATGGACGGGGTAACGCAAGATTGGTTGGATCAGGAACTTGCAGGCAGTAGCTTTGCCGATGAGCGACTTGGCAAGCGGCTGCGCAAGCTGGTGAAATTGATGGGGAATGCGATCGGCTCGACCGTTCCTCTTGCGTGCCAGGACTGGGCGAATACAAAGGCCGCCTATCGGTTTTTCTCGAATGAGCGGGTGAGCGAGGCGGAGATCTTGGCCGGCCATTTCGAGGCCACCCGAGACCGCTTTGCTGCGACGGAAGGACCGATCCTTGTCCTCCAGGACACGAGCGAGTTCACTTTCCAGCGCGAGCGCGCCGCGCCGGTCGGCGTCACCTACGCCGTCAACAGCGGCAAGGATAAGGCCGGCCGCTATCGGATGCACACGGTGTGCGGGTTATTGATGCACGCCAGCTTGGCGGTCACCACCGATGGCCTTCCGTTGGGCCTGGCCGCGATCAAGTTCTGGAACCGACAGAAATTCAAAGGCACGGCGGCCTTGAAGCGGAAGATCAACCCCACGCGCGTGCCGATCGAACATAAAGAGAGCTTCCGCTGGCTGGAAAACATGCGCCAGTCGACCGCGCTGTTCGATGCCCCTGAACGCTGCATTCACATCGGCGACCGCGAGAGCGATATCTACGAATTGTTCAGTTTGGCCGCGGAGCTCGGGACGCACTTCCTCGTCAGAACCTGCGTCGATCGGCTGGCCGGTGACGGAAACCACACCATCGCTGACGAAATGCGAGACCTCGACGTCGCCGGGCTTCACCATGTCGAGGTCGCCGGCGGGGGCGGCCGTATCGACAGTGCCGCTGTTGAAATCAGATACCACAGCATCCGTGTGCTCCCGCCGATCGGAAAGCAGAAGCGATACCCAGCGCTGACCTTGACCGTGTTGCACGCCCAAGAACGAGAGGAGCCGACGGGCCGGCCGCGGATCGATTGGAGGCTCATCACCGATCTACCGGTTCGTTCACACGGCGAGGCCGTCGAGAAGCTGCGCTGGTATGCGCTGCGCTGGAAGATCGAGACCTTTCACAAAATCCTCAAATCCGGCTGCCGCGCTGAGCAGGCCCGGCTCCGGTCAGCCGAACGGCTGGTCAGGCTGATCGCCGTCTTCTGCATTCTGAGCTGGCGGGTGTTCTGGCTGTCCGTCGTCAGAGGTAATGGGACAGCTGGCTGATTAAACGAAGGGAGGTTCTGGCGCATCGGGTTGGTGATTTCAGGCGGCTGAGAGTTGGTACTGGCGACGGCGATTTTGGATGGTGTGTCGTTTGATCCTTTCTCGTTCTGCCAGGATGGTTGACCGGCGTCCAAAGTAGACGTCGGCTGGTGTGAGATTGTCGATGCTCTCGTGGTAGCGGTGGTGGTTGTAGTCGTCGACGAAGGCCTCGACCTGGGCTTCGAGATCGCCGGGCAGAAAGTAGTTCTCCAGCAGAATGCGGTTCTTCAGGGTCTGGTGCCAGCGCTCGATCTTGCCCTGGGTCATCGGATGATAGGGGGCGCTGCGAATGTGCTCGATGTTCTGGTTGCCCAGCCATTTGGCCAGATCGCCGGCGACATAGCTGGAGCCGTTGTCGGACAGCAGCCGCGGCCGCCGCTCCGGCGCGATCTCAAGAAGCCCCGAGGCGCGCAGCGCCAGGTCGAGCGTCGCGATCGCATCCTCAGCCGTCATCGTGGTGCATAGTTTCCAGGCGACGATGTAGCGGGAGAAGTCGTCGAGCACGGTCGACAGATAGAACCACCCCCACCCGATCACCTTGAGATAGGTGAAGTCGGTCTGCCACAGCTGGTTGGCGGCCGTGGTCTTGTTCTTGAACGCGTCGGCCGCCTTGATGACGATGAAGGCCGGGCTGGCGATCAGCTCGGCGGCTTTGAGCAGGCGATAGACCGAAGCCTCTGACACAAAATAGCCTTTGGTGTCGGTGAAACGCACGGCCAGTTCGCGCGGCGACAATGCCGGCTCGTCGAGCGCCAGTTCGATGATCCGCTGCCGCTCGGGATCGGGGATGCGGTTCCAGACGCGGTCCGGCCGGGGTGAGCGATCGTTCAGGGCCTCGGGCCCGCCGCTGCTGTAGCGATCGTACCAACGGTAGAAGGTCGCCCGCGGAATGCCCAATGTGCCCAGGGTGTGGCGCACCGGCAACGCAGACTGCTCGACCAGCCGGATGATCTCCAGCTTCTCCGAGGCAGGGTATTTCATATGCCGTCCTCCCCAGCCCCGATCGTGCTTTTTTTCAGCAAGCGGTTTTCCAGCGTCAGTTCGGCAACCACTTCCTTCAAGGCGCTGGCTTCCCGCCGCAGATCCTTGACCTCGTCCGAGGTCGCCGAGCGGACCGTGTCACCAGCAAGGCGCTTTTTGCCGGCCTCGAGAAACTCTTTCGACCAGCGGTAATAGAGGTTCTGCACGATCCCTTCGCGCCGGCACAGCTCGGCGATGCTGTCCTCACCGCGTAGCCCGGACAGGACGATGCGGATCTTCTCTTCCGCCGAAAACTGCCGACGCGTGACGCGGCGGATCTGCTTGATAATCTGCTCCGCCGGTTCCTTTTCCGGCCCGGATTTCTGTCCCATCTTCGCTCCTTCAATGGCTACGATGGGCCAGAAATCCTCCCTTCCTCAACTCGTCCGATCTGTCTCATAGGTGCTGATGCCGGACAGCTGACGATGATCAACCGCTCCCTGCCGGAGGCGGAACCAGATCTCGTCCTGACAAAGCTCGAAATCAGGCTGCTCGATCAACTTGTCCCTGAGCGAGGCGGAACGCCGGCGATCGGGACCAGCCTGTCGAAATATCTCACGAAGATTGCCAGGCTTGGCGGCTACCTCGCCCGAGCCAGCGATCCGCCACCCGGAAATATCGTGATGTGGCGCGGCCTCGCACGACTGACCGACATTAAACTCGGCGCCACCATCGCCGGAGTTGTGGGTAATTGAAAGCTTCACCGGACGGGTACCCAGCAACGATCAAAACCGATCGCCACGGCATTGCGGGCCTGGGCGGATCAGACCGCGCCCAAGCTCTCGCGCAAATCCGAGCTCACCGCCGCCTTCCGCTATATGCGAGCCCGCTGGCCCGCCCTCACACGCTGCTTCGACGATGGCCGCCTGGCGCTCGACAACAATCCGGCCGAACGGGCCCTGCGCTGCGTCGCCATCGGCCGCAAGAATTACCTCTTCGCCGGCTCCGATGCCGGCGGTCGTCGCGCCGCGGCCATCTACTCGCTGATCGAAAGCGCCAAGCTCAGCGGCATCAACCCACAGCACTACCTCACCGATGTGCTCGGCCGCATCGCCGATCATCCGGCCCGGCATATCGCCGAACTGCTCCCGTGGAACTGGCGGCCGATCGAGGCCCCGCGCATCGCCGCTTAACCAGGCGTCCTCGCCGAGCGCTTACTCTGCTCCTACACGTAACGTCCCTGCTGAGGACCACAATACCGAAGCTGCTCAGGGCGTGGCGGTCCGCGTGGCCTGAGAACACCGCTTACGCTGCATGCCTGGCCCCTGCATTTCCTGATAGTTGGGCAGCACGAACGCGGCATTGTGGAAATGCGCCGGGTCATTGTTGACGGTGGAGACGTTGGCCTAAAACTGTCCGGCGAAATGCAATCGCAGTGCGTTGAGGTAACTCATTTCGATGGCTCCAGCTGGAAGGGTCCGTGCCCCAAAATGTTGAAGAACTCCCTTGTTCCTGTGCTCATCACTGCGCGTGGGGGCCAGACGACATACTCTCGCCAAAGCCAAGGAGTGTCGCAGGTCGGCTATGGCATGTCTCAGGCCCGTATACCAAGAAAGACCAGTGTGAGTTCTGGAGCGCGCCCGACGCTATTGGCCGCGGCGTAGCGCAGTGGATCACCGCGCTAGCGGCGCGAACGGACTTAGTGTGTCGCGTCGCCGGCAGAAACTACTGCTTCAACCTAAGCACCCCCGCCATCCCTGCATGATGAACGATACACCAGAAGTTTACATCTCCTTTGAAATTGGGCATCACCTGGAGCTGCATGCTACCCTTGAAGCGCACGCCAAACTGCGATGCCGCTCCGCAGTTCACTTCCTGCAGAACGGCATTGGGTTTAGAGGTCGCAGTCTCACCGCACGCTAGCACCAGGTCTTTGGTTTCGGTCGCAGGTACGCTACCGGCTTTCGTTATAGTGATAAATCCGTGTGGGATTGGGCCGGCAGGAATCTGGATGTCTATTGTGTCGCCTACCTTTAGATCGTCCACTACGAGCGGTTGACTGGGGGTCGACGCTTTCGAGTTATAAGTCCAGTTTACTTGCTGTGTGCCGACAATGACATGAGTATCAGCCGCTAAGCCACTACCGATGATGCCTGAGAAAACGACAAGCGAAAGACCCAACCATACGCATTTAATAACGCTTTTCATCGGTCACTCTCCTCCTGCTTGCTAGATTTATAAAGGCGCAGCCATTTCAGGATCCCAAACCTCAATTGGCGCCATTAAACCTTTATCCTCGTGTTTGAGGATGTGACAGTGGAATACGAATCGTCCAATTTGTTGTTTTGCATCAAAACTCATAATTATAAATATTTTGGTGAAAGGCGGTACCGGAATGGTGTCGTGCCAGATAGGCTCTGCCGCCGTCTCAACTCCGTTTGATTGTTGGTCATTATAGAACTGGTAGTCAGGTGACGCGCATTGCTGCAAAGGTACGCACGTATGGGATTGTGTTGGGGGCAGTATCTGGTGTCCGGCAAGATCTGCTCGTGTCGCCAAGCGAAACTTAATCTGGTGGATGTGAAAATTGTGAAGAGTGTCGGTTAGATTAGATAGAACCCATAATTGTTTGTGGCTATCCGAATGGTTCATCGTAATGCAGACGTGCCGCATTGACCAATCGACCAAACCAGATGTGCCTTGAACGTAACTCTCAAATGGCGTAGGTCCTATCGTGCTTTCAGTATCTGATTTATTACTGGTATCCCCTTCGTCACGCAGGTCTGTGCCTTCCGGGTGAACTATTTCCGTTTGAAGTTGCCAAGTCCGTTCGCCGGTCGGTGTTAGATCACCATCAAGAAAAGTTACTCGTCGGTACTCCAAAGATGCGGCATCCAAATCTCTCACGCAGCCAGGCGGTAAGGTCGGTGACGACGCCGGACGACGGGCTAATGCGAGCGCGCTCAAGGGCTTTGTTGTGATAGGGCCGTTCAACGATAATGCCACCGCACTGGCCGAGCTGCTTGGTTCGAGCACTATCTTAGCTAGTTGAATCTCTGGCCATTCATCTGCGCCTATGTTTTGAAGACCTTTTGTCCGTAAGATGTACGTTTGTGTAGTCGGATGAAGTTGTGCATCATTGCGAATGTAAATCTCCGACCGAGACGCAGGCATTAACAATAGATTGTCTACATTCAAAGCCTGCAGCGGCGTTGTGATTTCCTCGGGGCTGCTTGGTCTGGCTGGCACGACGCCGTCAACGCTGATTAAAGTCAAAGGTTTCGTCGTGCCATCGGCTTCGTTGTACAATTCAAGCCAGTATTGGACATTTGCGCTTAAATTGCCAAGCCGAAGTAAAAGGTTCTCATTGTTGTGCACCGTTATCGTGGGGAAGCGTTGCCCATTAATTGTAAATAACCAGGCGGATTTAGGGTCGCGCTGACAGAAACCCAAGCGTAACTTAGGGTTGTCATTATCCATTCCTAAGCCGTCGTCTTTCCGGACTCCGCATTTAGAGCCCGGAGGAAAGTCGACCGCCGTTGGGTCCCAATTAGCAGTAGCGCTAATAGCCGATTCCGGAAGTGCACTGATGTTTTGCAACGGTAGATCGCGTAAGATTGCGTATCGCACCTTAGTTCTAGCTTTGAGAACTGTGGTGTCGGCGGCTACGTCGTTTAAACATTTCGACCGGTCGCGCGGGTTTTGTTGGCATGCGGCTTTAATGTTAGCGGTGGCCTCTCCAACCGAGAGGAGACCCGACATCCCGCCCAGCACCTGTTCAGACGAGATGCCGTGTAGGTGAGAATGGTACCAATTTAATCCAAGAGGATGGGACATTAAGCCGACGCCTTCCAGCACGCGGGCATCTAAAGCATTATCTCCAGGAATTGGGACCTCAAGCTCAAAGTCGTTAGGAGCCCCGCTAGGTTGTCTCTCGGAACGAAGATATACGTAGATGTTATCACCATTGCCGAGCTCGGCCGCCTTAGGGCGAGCATTATTAGGCGATACTAGGCCGCCATGAAAATAGTGTAGATTCGTTGGATTGTTTTCAGAACTGCCGTGAGACATGCCGCCGTGTTGAGGTGGCGCGCTCAGGGAATTTGTCAGGTGTGCGGCAACGGTATCTCCAGGCAGTGCCTCGATTACGGGTGCCAGATAGGCGCCGTTGTAGTTCTCAGTGGTAACCGTGTAACCAGCTAGGGTAATTGGAGATGTCTCGGCAGTGAGATCGACCTTAATCTGATTATGACTATCGCCGAGACGAGTTACGTTGCAGATAGGAGGAGATGCAGCTCGATCACCTGTGGCCGCCGAGCAAATAGGAGGTTGCGTTAATTCCTCAGAGGAGGCCGTCCCGGCACGGGTGGGTGCCGATGAGACGAACTGTACTGACGAGAGAGGCCTGCCGGGAGTGATTGTCTCTCTGCTAGCGATATGATGTGTTGTCGACGGGCTGCAGATCGGCGACTCCAATGAGCTTGGCTCGCCTGGGGCTGGTAGGATGACGAAGATTGAGGTAGTCCCAATAAGGGTCGCGCTTGTATAAAGCCAATTTGCGCGGCGGCGGGGTGTGGTCGAGGTCCGCTGTCTCATCAGATAGCTTCCCATCCTTGATCGCGCGGGCATTTCTCAATTTCCGCAACTTAAGCGTGGGTTCCGCTTTAGAGCAAGCCGGTTGTTGGGCTGGCGGCGCGACCGTAGGAATAGCACCCTTGTGGTGGGCCTATTGTGTGTCAGTCACCCATGATAACGTCCTTTATCATGGGTGAGTTATCTAGGTAAGGGGGCCACTTGGCGGACAACAAGAACCAGCTTCCGGCGACGATACAGCAAGCCGAGGTCACGGCCGACCAGCGCGCGCTGAACGTCGTGCCGGCGCTGATCGCCGATCTCGGCGAGGAAGCCGCCTGGCGCTATGTCGAATTTTTCACCGCGAACATCCGCAATCCGAATACCCGCCGTGCTTATGCCCGAGCGTGCAATCGGTTTTTCGGTTGGTGCGAAGACCGCGGTCTGACGCCGGCGGCGATCCGGCCGCACGACGTCGCCACTTATATAGAGGAGCTGCAGCTCGAGGTTTCGGCGCCGTCGGTCAAGCAGCAGCTCGCGGCGATCCGGATGCTGTTCGACTGGCTGGTCATCGGCCAGGTCGTGCCGAACAACCCGGCCGCTGCGGTGCGCGGGCCGAAGCACGTCGTTAAGACCGGCAAGACCCCAGTGCTCGAGGGCGCCCAATGGCGCAAGTTGCTTGCTTCGATCTCTGACATGACGCTGCGCGATATGCGCGACCGGGCCCTGATCGCCACCCTCACCTACTCATTCGCGCGGATCGGCGCAGCGCTGAATATGAAGGTCGAGGATCTGCGGCCGCGCGGTGCCGGGTGGTCGATCCGACTGCACGAAAAAGGCGGTAAGCAGCACACCATGCCGTGTCACCACTCGCTCGCCGAGGCTCTGCGCGCCTACATCGACGCGGCCGGCCTCGCCGAGGATCGCAAGGGCTGGCTGTTCCGCACCAGCCGCGGGCATGGAGGTACGCTCTTGTCAGAAAAACCCATGGGCCAACCCGACGCCTGGCGGATGATCCGCAGGCGTGCTGCGGCTGCCGGGATCGCCGAGGAAATCGGCTGCCACACGTTTCGGGCGACCGGCATTACCGCCTACCTTGCCAACGGCGGGGCGCTTGAACATGCGCAGGAAATGGCCGCACATGAGAGTCCGCGCACGACCAAGCTGTATGATCGCACGAAGGAGCGTCTCACGCAGGACGAAGTCGAGAGGATAAGGCTGTGATGATCGAAACTAAAGTTGTTTCCAAACGCTGCCCTGACAATTGCTCAAAGGGCGGATTGTGTATGGACAGCAACATATTCAAGTATTGATCTTCAACGTCAGGTCGGAGTCTCTTCTATGCCCGTGGCGGATTATCTTGTGCTGACACCCCTAAACGAGGAATTTCGCTATCTGCGCGAGGCTTGGCCGAAGCCGCTCCATGAGGAGAGAGTGGGAAAGATCCACTACTACCAGGTTCTTCATGCGGCCGGACACCGGGAGGCGTCGGTAGTTTTCGCCGCTATGGCCGACATGGGACAGGCATGGTCTGGGGTCTTTGCGAGCGAAGCACTTCGCCTATGGAGACCCACAACGGTAGTCCAGGTTGGAATAGCAGGATCGGTTGATAAGGACGTCTCCGTAGGGGACGTGATCATACCGCAAGAGGTTATCGGGTATGAGGTTGGCGATGCGATTGACACGCCCAACGGGCCGGACATTCGGTTTCGCTCAACTGGAACACAAACCGACCTTGCCCTTTTAGGGAGCGCCCACGCGCTGCAAGACAATGCGGAGGAGTACCTAGCATGGCAAGAGGACGCGTACAATATTAGTAAGGAGGATCTTGAAACCAACGCGGCGGGGCGGAGACCATCAGCTCACATAGGTGCCAAACAGATATTGGCTTCAGGAAATCTTGTCATGAAGTCAAAACAATTCTCGGAAAAGCTGAGAGCTACCACCAATCACAAAATCACGGCCTTCGAGATGGAAGCCAAAGGGCTTTATAACGCAATTCGCCTAGCCGATGACAGCCCTGCGACTTTAATAATCCGGGGTATTTCGGACGCAGCAAATAGAAATAAAGCGAAGCTTGACGATGCAACTAAAGGCGCCTTTCGCCGCAGCAGCGTTCGCTCGGCAGCACGATTCTTGGCAGCCTTGATTGAACGCCGGTTGCGACTTGGCCATATGGATAAGGCTACTGAGCCTCTGAAGTTGCTGTCAACGGTTCGTGCAGCGCCACGGGTGGCACGAGAGCTCGGGTTGGAGAGTGGTGGTGGTAACTCCCTTTGCGTGGCGTACGATCCGCTGATTCAACGGCCTCGCGGAGCGGCCAGGCTTGAATTGAGCTTTGCCCTTGAAGGAGCGTTCCCGCCGAATGGCGGTGCAGAATTCGCGCTGCGGGTGATGCGCAACAGTTGGACCCGAATATTCCGAAGCGAGATCTGTAATGACTGGCGCTGTATAATAGAGCGTGATCCCGAACCGTATGCGCTAGCACTTGTGGTAGTTGGAAATGGGCCACCCAAGGGGAACCTTCGTATCACAGTCATTGATGAATTTGGAAGAACAGAGGAGAAACTAGAGCCTTTAGATTCTGGTCGGGATCAAGCGAAGGAATGACATCATGACGTGTACTATCACGCTTTGGGATGCCAGCCTTGTTGCGATTACGGCTAGTCACATTGATATCGAAGCGTTCGACCCACCTGCTCGGTCGATAGATGTTAAATCAAACGGCCGCTTGTCAGCGGGAATTGTCCCTGCTGGCTCCTATGGAGCGACCTTAGCTGTTGGGGTAACCGACGTTTACGATGTCATCGTTCACACAGGCAGCACAGGATATGCGCCACCCGTCCTAGAAAGTTTTGGCGGTCATGGATCACCCCAACTCGACGTCGTTCTCTTCTCTACTTCTGGGGCCACAACTGCTGGGGGAACTGGAGCAAGACCGACAACATCGGCGGCGGTGAGTGCATTCATTATTGGCCAGTTAGCGTGGCCTGAGGAGGCAAAACGAGCTATTTTCACGGTAGTTTCGACTGTTTCGTATTTGAAACGGCCTGGGGCCAGTTCTTTCCATGCTAGCCTTAGAGGGGATTTGGAAGGAATGCTTCGGAGGTTGGGTATTGATCCGGATCTCATAGCATAGTAGCGGCGGCAGAGGCCGTGGATATTTGCGTTTCGGGGGACCGATACACTGACGCATCGCCTAGCGCGGAACGAGCTCCTATCGTGTAACGAATAAATACCCTAATAGACCGATTTTGCTAGGTAAATGCCGTGCTTCATAACGTAATTTATGTTGCACTATCTTGGCCATATAGCTGATTAGATTTCTGTCCCCCCAGTGGCTTCCGTGCAACGCCTCGGACCGACTATGCTGACCTACCTTCAAGCAAGAATGTCCGGTGCCAGGCGAGATTGGGCAGGTGCTTGCCTGCGACCCGTCGTAGGGCGAGGTGATCGTGAATCCCCAGAGTGCTCCGGTCTTGTTCGGCGAACTGAGGTGAGAAGAGTATCGCACCATCGTCTGCAAACGAAATCAGGCCCGCGTCAAAAGCAGCGTCCAGATGCGCGGTGAGTAGCAAGCCGTTATAGACATCGAGTCGTTCCGCATCGGTTTCACATTTTGCCCATGGCTTGATGTGACTGGCACGCAGGAGACGCGGCTCGGCAACACCGGTCACGGCACATCGACCCTCCCAATAGGACAACAGTGCTTCTCGGAAAACGTCTTGCCCGACGCGCTGAATGACCAGTCTTTCTGCTTCGGTTGTGCGAGGCAGGTTTCGCGTCTGCGCCTCAAAGATACGTAAAGGCTCGATGGGAAGGGAGCGGGCTAGTCGGCGGATCTCACGCACCAAGTAATGCAGCGGCGTGGTATCGGAGACGACGAAGGCGGTGAACCCGGCCGGAGGTCGCGGCTCCTCGCCATCGGGCCACTTCTGCCAGCGTTCACTCAAATCCGAGGCGGCACCCCAATGGTTGACGGCGACCAGATATTTTGGCTCGCTGAATGTCAGCCGGATCGAGGCTGGGGCGCCGAGGCTGTCATAGGCCAGCCAATCCCCTTCGTCGGAACGCTTCAGACCGAAGCCCTCGTCCACGGCGGCCTTGTCTAGACGGATACGTTCGATGGGCGAGAGAGGCATTTGCTCATCCCGCGTAAACTGGAATGCCGGCGGTCACCGGCGCGTGGCAGCAGCTTGGATCGGCCGGCCCGGGGTGCAGCGGGGTCTGATACGCGCGGCCGGCCCGTTTGGCGGCGGTCATCTCATCGTAGGTTCCAAGCACGACCCTCTTCGTGCGGAATTCACCGTGGTCACGTTCTTCGTATTTGCGAAGAACTGCGAATGAATCCAGCAGCCACTCGGCTTTCGTTCGATCCAAGCCATAGAGGTGCAGGACAGCAGCGTCGATTTCAGCCTGCAAGACAACGCGACGGTCAGGTTGCCAGCGAAATGGGGGATGATCACGACCTAGATCGGCCGCCAAAGGTGCAAGCTCCTCATTCGTGTAGCAGAGTTCGAGAACGCGATCGGAGAGCCAGTCCTGCGCTGAGGTGCCGAGCCATCCCAGATTTTGAACCAGATTATCGGGAGCGATGACTGCTATTTGCTCAACGACAAAGAATGTCATGCCATTCGATTTTTGCCTCACGCAGTAATCCGCGACGAGGCTACTCAGCAGAGCGACTAATGCAGAAACTTGCTTAGGACCTTTTTTGGAGATGAGGATCGGCGCCTTATGCCCTGCTGCGGTCAAGGGGATGACAGTTCCGACGAGGGTCCGTTCCGATGGACCGACGTCCCTCCACGCATAGAACCAAGTAGTTTGGGGTTCCTCTCGTAGGGCATCGTTCGTCAATCCGGCATCGACCCAATAGCGGGGCTCAATTCGATATTCCGGATCGTCGTGTTTGGAATCAAGCACTCGAGGCAAGACCCCTTTGTTGAACTGCTTCTGGGTTTGGCCTTCGTAGGTTCCGTAGCGGTGATCAAAGTTCCAGAACATCTTCCCCTCATAGAGTGGGTAGACATGCCGGCCATCCTCAAGGACCGCAAGCGCCCCGCGCCTTTCCGTGATGACGGGAGCGATGTCTTGATGATCTAGGAAATCGCCTGAGTCATTTGCCATGTCGAACATACGCGTGAATTTGACCTGCCACGGGTTCTCCACTCGGCCATCGGGGCGCTTGCGGACGAGCACCGGCGCAGCCTTGTGGATCGTAGCCGTGACCTCGGCATCTTTCGCCCATCGAAATGCGGGAAGGTTCAGCGTGTTAGGGTTGATAGCCTCGATCTCCTCGATCTGCAGCGCGTAGCGCCGTTCCGGATCTCCGATCTGCTCGGGTTGGCGGATGTGCGCGGTGAACCACGGCTGCTCAACGGGGTGTTTGGGGCCGGTGAGAGTAAGAACACCAAATTTTACCTTGTTCGTAATATGCGGGAAGATCAGGTCTTCGTTCTCAAAGCCATAGAATGAAACGAGTGTCTTTGTCTTGAGCAAGTGACCAAGAAATTCCCGATATGTGAATCCGGCGACAAGTCCAATCGGTAGAATTAAGCCGGTCCGGCCCTCGTCATTGATTGCCTGCCGAAAAAAATCGGCAAATACCGCATAAGTATTGACGTCGCCGACGCCGCCCAACGGATATCTTCCGGACAGCCTCAGATACGCGCTCTCGCAGGCTGCCGTCCTGACTGCCGCAGCCCACTCGGCAGCGAGGCGTGGGTTGTCCTCCTCGAGTGCCGCAATCAGCTTCTTTCTGGCCGCCGCGTTCTTGGCGTTGGCGATTTCGGGCGCCCTTGCCGCGAAGAACTCCTCTTCCTGGAGTTTCACCCTCTCCCAAGGCGGGTTGCCGATCATGACGTCAAATCCGCCCTTCGCCATGATGTCCGGAAACTCGACGGGCCAGTGAAAGAAGCGCTGTGTTTGGGCAAAGTGATCCGCTTCGGCGATCATCGGCCCGTAAACGGTCACCCCCCGCAGATACTCCCAGACTAGGCCGCTAGTCGGCACTAATTCGCGGCCCCGGATCGGCACTTCAGCTTTTGCCGCAAACCAAGCGGCAGTCCACAAATCGCAGGCAGTTTTCACTCTCCATGCAGCACCATCGCGGCCCATCAAACTGTCGAAGGCGCGCCGTTTTGCATCGATGTCTTCCAGACTGTCTTCCGGTCGCGCCTGCAACGTGGCGAAGGCTTTTGAAAGCTCAGTTTGATCTGCTGCTAAATCGAAACCAGTGTCGACCTTGACGCGCTCCTTAATCTCCCGCCTGTTCTTGGTCCGGTAATGAGAAGCGGCGTCGCCCGTGTCTCCCGGTAGAGGTTTGAAGGCGTCATCGGGGATCCCATCGCGGAGGACGTTGATGTCGAAGACGCCAATCAGGCTTTCGCCGCACCGGATATGGCTATCGAGGAATGTGAGTGGCTTCCCGGGTTCCAGCGCCTCGATCCAGAGCGCGACTTTGCAGAGCTCGACCGCCATCGGGTTGCGGTCGACACCATAAATACAATGCGAGACGACCTCGCGAAGCGCGTGTTGAAACTCTTCCTGAGACGGAGCGCCGGGGCTTCTGTGCTTAGCAATCCGGACGGCCGCGCGCCTCGCGGCACCAAGCAAGAAGTGACCCGAGCCGCACGCGGGATCGACAATGGATAACTTAAGAATTTCTGCGGACGGGTCGTCGATGTCGCGGGCTTCGGCAGCGTCCAGAACCGGATCGAGCGTCGAATCGAGAAGGGATTTCACGAGACCGTCCGGCGTGTAGTAGCTGCCAGAGCTCTTTCGGACGTTACCGCGGGTCTCATCGCCCTCGGCAAACTCAAATGTCCGGGCATCGGCGCTGGCCCGTGGTGTGAGTTCCAGCAAGCTTTCGTAAACCGAGCCCAGCTCTTCGGTTTCCATGTCACGCCAATTGACCCGCGTGAGCGGCTGCCCCTCTGGTCGCAGCCAAGCCAGGCGCCAGATTGCCGCCAGTAAACGACGGTTCTCGATCCGGGCGTTCTCGAGATGCGGCACGACGCCGTGTGCGAAGAGGCCGCCGAGGGCGGGAAGGCCGAGCTGTTCTTGGCCGTGCGTGAGAGCCTGAAACGTTGCTTTGAGACCCTCCCAGGCATCTTCATGTCGGTCCCAGGCTGTCCGGCGCATCGACCGCTCGCGTAAACGCGCCAGCGAGTAGCCTTCGGCATAGCCCCGGCGCGCGAGTTCCGATGCACCGGGGGGGTGCAGCAATCCGCGATCCTCTGCTGCGAACAGGAAAATCAGGCGGTAGACGATCCGCAACATCTCCTCGAAATAGGCGTGTTTGCTGAATGTGCCTTCGGTCAGCGCCTGACGGAGGGCGCCATTGGCCGGGTTCTGGATGAAACCCTGACCGAGTTCAAGCAAGGCTGCCTCGACACCCTGACGAAGCTTATCGCGTGCAGCCACCCCATCGGTGCGCCCCCTTTCGCGCCAGCGCTCCAGCGCGCAATCCAAGACCGCAGCATCGGGCTGGCCGAACCGGCTCTGATGGATCAGCAGCCAGAGCGCGGAGAAATCAGGGAACAAACCCTCGGAAAAGATCTTGGAAAGATTCGCTTCGATCCAGGCCGGTCGCGTCAGGCTGATGTTGTCCCGCATGAGGCGCAACGTGATACCGTCGCTGACCAACCCCCAGCAGGCGTCGTCACTGGCGTTCAGGTACTCCTGCAGGAGCAGGGTCGCGGAACGCCGGCGAGAGGTGTCCCCGAACTGAGGGAGGCTTTCATCCACACCTGATCGGCGCGCGCCGTCCGCCGGTGCCGGGGCTATGACGATCGGCACGCGTCCACTCAGAGCCGTCTGCCGGACTGGAAATTCACGTTCGCGGAGCCGCGTCACCGATCGTGGTTCGATTGAATCGAAGCCAAAGCATTGGCGCAAAAGATCGAGGATGAGCCGTTCGGAGGCTGCAACGCCCTGGCCGCGGGTGGCCTCGAACCGCGACCACAGTGCCTCGCCGATGCGGTAGTAGCGCGCAATCTCATCGCGGAGCTTCAATCCGGCGGGGATCTGGTAGCTTTCTTCAGACTGATCATTGGCCTCGAAGGCCGCTAGCCGGGCGACAATATCCGGCGTTAGCAGCGCGCCAATAATTTCGAGCCCGGCGAATTCGAGCCGGGCGCTGCGACGCAACTGGCGAGACCGGGTGAGTCTATGCGCCATGATTCATCCTCACAGCGGCGGCATCAGAACATAGAGACCGATGACGTCGACCGGTATAACGGCCTCGACCCGCACACCCGCCCGCGATCCTAGGGCCTGGCGAACGCGGCTGTGATCCGTTGCGAGCGCCGCCGCTCGTTCGGCTGCACAGACGTTCAACGAGGTTTTCAGCTCTCCAAGTTGCGCGACTGCTTTAGCCAACTGGGCGTCGCGGACGCGGTCCGTAACGTTTTCACTCTTTGCTTCCAGCAACGCGAATGCCGCATCCCCGGCGAGCACCCGGGCGCCGGTCGAGGTATCGAATCCGATCGCGGCGGCTTCCTCCGCCATGGTGAATTGCGGCCCGAGCCGCCCACGGGAATCGATCCGGTGGCGAATTCGCAAAAGGAGTAGCGTGACGACCGTCTCCACCCCCTCGCATTCCCAAACACCGCAACGTGGCAGAGTTGCTGGGTCATCGTGTTTGACCACGTCATCGAGAGCGTTCTCAAGGAAGGTTTCCGCAAGAACGCTAGGCAAAGGGTGCGCGCGATGAACTGACAGGAACCCCGCGCGCGGCCGTGCCTCGAAGGCAATTTTCAGTGGCTTCGGAGACGCGGTCTCCTCAAGCAGGGCCTCTGCCTGGAACCGCTCCCTCAGGATATCTGGCGCAAGATAGAGAGGGGCCGCATAGCCGCCGCGTGCCTGCGGTACTAGCGCGGCTCCCAAACGCATCATGGCGCGCGAGACGAAGCGCTCGGCATCAGCGAAATTGCCCAGGGCACTTTGGGTTGCCTCCCATTCTACCGCAACCTCCTCGGGTTTGAGGCTGTATTGGGCGAAAATCGTGCGAGCCTTACTCTCTCTCTCCGATGCGTTCGACCAGGCGATCTCGATCTCTTTCGCTTCCGGCGTGCTGGACATGTCAAGGTCGAGCGTCAGCTGGCGGCGCTCACGGGCTCGCAGCAGAACCGCCGACATCAGCGCCTTGGTGAGGCTGCCCCCCTCGTCCGGCATTGGCACCTGAACGCCGGTCTGCTTTTCGATCGCCCTCGCCTTTCGCAGGATCACATCGAGCACCGCGCCATCGACGGGATTGTTCTCGCCGTAGATTAGGATCGTTTTCACGATGTCGCGCTTCTGCCCGAACCGATCGACGCGCCCCTCGCGCTGCTGATGTCGGGTCGGGTTCCAGGACAGATCGTAGTGAATGACGGAATCGAAGTAGGCTTGGAGGTTGATGCCTTCGGAGAGGCAATCGGTCGCTACGAGAATGCGTTTCTCGAACTCGCCGAGGGCCTCGACCCTGGCTTCTCGCTCCTCGGAAGGCAGCAACCCGGTGACGACTTCGACCGTATAATCCTTGAAAGTGGATCCGATAGCGGCCCCGATCGCGTCGGCGGTAGCGATGAAGCGGCAAAAAACGACCGGGGAGAAGCCATCCTTCAGGAGACCTTGAAGCGCTGCCTTTAGAACCGTGACCTTCGGGTCACGCGTGGCATTTGCAGCCAATGCATCGGCCTGCGCGATAAGGCTAGTGAGATGGCTGTCCTCGATCGCAGCTCCGGGTTCGAGATCATCTTCAATCGATTCCTCATCATCGATCGCTCGGGCCGTTATGAGGTCGGCTTCCGCCTCATCGGCATCGAGGATCGCGCGCGTTCTTAGAGCCCGCGCTGCTGCAGCCGGGCTCGAGCCGACGCAGCGCATCAGCGACAGGGTTCCCCAGAAGGCCAACCGCTGCCTCAGCTCGCCTTCCTCGGATGCGATAACCTCGGCGCAGTAGTCAAGGATAGCGCCATAGAAGCGCTCATAGTCACCTGAAAGGCGGTACTTGATCTCGCTAATTTCTCGCTGCGGAAAAAGGCCCGGCTCGCGCCAGGCATCGATGTCACGGCGGCGGCGCTGAATGTAGTAACTCGCCAGCCGCTCGCGCAGCACTCGATATTGATCACCCGTCGCGTCTTGCAGTGTGGAGAAATCTGAGTCCAGCAAGCCGAGCAGGTTATGGAAGGCCGCATCATCGCCCGAATGCGGCGTTGCCGTCAGCAGCAATAGGTTCCGGGTCTTGTCGTCCGCAAGCTTGCGGAGAAGGTTGAAGCGCTGGTGGCGACCACGGCCTCCGGAGACTGCCGCATGCGCTTCATCGACGACAACCATCTCCGGGCAGGCGCGGAGAAAGTCGTCCAGGCGTCGCTCGCTCTTGATAAAATCCAGGCTGACGACGGTGAATGGGTACGCCTCGAACACGCTGATCGTATTTGGCAGATCGCGCTCTAGCCGGGCGGCCGCCGAGGCAGTGACCGGCGTTGCCGTGATCGCGAACTTGGTTTCGAGCTCCGTTGTCCATTGGTCCACGAGATGGGGTGGGCACAGAATCGAAAACCGATCGATCTCGCCGCGATCGATATATTCGCGGAGAATGAGGCCCGCCTCGATCGTTTTACCGATGCCGACGTCGTCAGCAATCAGCAGGCGGGCGGTCTCCTGGCGTAGCGCCATCATGAGCGGCGCCAGTTGATAGGCACGCGGCTCAAAATTGATCTTGCCCGCCCCGCGAAACGGTCCCGCCCCGCGTCGTAGTGACAGTCTGAGGGCATCCCGCAGCAACTGGGCCGCCTCCCGCCCCCCTGGCCGATCCCCAATCGGAGGATCAAAGGCCGCGTACGTGATGGGCTCCGCCTCAAGCTCCGGAATGAGGGTTTCAGCCTCCTGTTCGGAGCCGGTGAGCGGGCGCAACCTAAGGCCCTCGCCCACACCGAGCACGATCCACTCTCGCCCTCGGGCGTGAACCAACTCCCCAGGAGAATATGTTTCAGTCATACTCATAGGGGCTTTGCTCCTAGCGCGTCAGCCAGGTTCAACAACGTCTGGCTTCGCGCATTCTTTTCCGAGGGAAGCAGGACGAGTTCGACGCCCTTGGCGGCAAGTTTTTCACCGAGCTTCGGGGGGGCGGTTTCCTGCTCGGCAGCTGCCATTCTTGCCGCGCGCCAAATCAGCTCGACACGGTACCCGTCGATTTCGATCGGCTGCGGGTCCGGCGGAGGGCAGCCTTCTAAGTCCACATGAAGTTCAGTCTCGACTTGCCGATCCTGCGTGTCTGCGAACGCCAGTCTGAGCAGGAACCGGAGGGCTAGCTCCTGCCGACGATCGATCAGCTCATGGTCTGGCTGATTGAAATAAGAAAGCAGGCATCGGTAGCAGCCGGCGACACAGCGCGCATCCACGATATTCACAAGCGCCGCGGTCCCGTTGACGGCCGCATCCTCAAGACTGCCGGGATCGTAGTGCATTATCTCCAGCGCCTTTCGGGCGACGGTCCGAAACGCGGATTTCTCTTCAGCCAGGCGCGACAAGGCGCCGGCGCCGCCTTCCGCTGCCTCATAGAACAACAAAGCACGGCGTTCCTTGCGGGATGGCGTCGGCTCTACGAGGATCTCGCCTTCTTCCAACTGGTAAACAGCTTCCACGCCTCTCGCGAGCGCGTGCTGGATCGTCCCGACAACAGATACGGCGCTATCGCCAATTTCGCTGAACCACTTTGAGGGAAAGCGGAGGAGCAGCGTATTTTTGCGGTCCTCGACGACAGGCGTGATGCGTTGACGTAACTTCGTCGGAGAGGGCTCGTCCTCGTCTTCTGAGCGGTTAGTGCTCGCCCAGTAGCCGCTCTTCGGATCAATCAAAAACCCGATTTTGCTCTCATCTTTGCGGCGGCGCAGTCCCCTGTTGATACGTCGAACCAACGCCGCCGGGGCAAAGTCCGCCGAGACAATCTCCCCTACGGCGTCTTCAAGAACTCTCGACTTGATGCCGCTGGCGTCGTGGAATGAAAAGGTCGTTTGCAGCTCATAGCCCTGCCGGCGGCGCTCCTCATCATTCGCCGTAATCCGCTCAACCTGTCTGGTGCCAACGTTTTCGATGCGATGCAGGTCGCAGGTGATATTGGCGCCGCTCAGCGGGTGCCGACAGACGTGACACTGTTCCGGCGGCTCGCCATCATGACCAGCGCCACATCTCGGACAAATCGCCGTACTGAAGGTCGGCAGATTTCCATCCTCGCCGCCTCCAGCTTCTTTCAGCAGGGCCCGGTCAACCCGGTAGGCTCGCCCCTCGTGGTAGACGAGGCTCCCCGGACCGAACTCCGCTATCGCTAGGAACCGCGCCCGCTGGATATAGCGCTGGCCTTTGCCGCCCTGACCACCGGGAACGAACGCCATCAGGGGAAGCCGGGGGAAGTTGTATCCCGGCAAGAAGCCTTCCGTTGCTAGGTAGCGATAGACATAGAAGTCCGACCCCTGCCCTTCCGCTCCTCGCAGCAACAAATTGATCTGGATATTGCCGGCCCCCTGGCGTGTCTCGGCCGCACGACGTTCGTACGGAGAGATCGAATAATCCTTCAGCGTTCGGCCGGCATCTTCTACTTGCCGTTCGGCCGATGACAACAGGTCACGCCAGCGGTTGAAAGCGTCAGCAAAGCGCTTGGGCGCCGCTGCAACGATGCTCTGGGCATGAGAAGTCGGCCCTGCGAACCATGCCGGCGGCGTGTCATCGTAGTCGCGTGATAATGCCGAAAGGACCGCCGATGCGCGCTCTTCGCCGGCCTTACGCGCCTCCTCTGATGTCACGCGCTCCCAGAGATGGCCAAGAAGCGGTTTGCCCGAGACGGTCATTTCCAGGTTTTCGGCGATCGAAGACGAAAGAGCAGTTCCACTGGCGGCGAGCCACTCGGCATGGAGATGGCTCTCGATGAGATCCGGGTTCGCCAGGTCGATCGAGGGTGGGATCACGATACCGTCGACCATCGCGCTTGGTCGCTGGAAGAAATACTGATCGTGCGGGCTTTGGGCTGCGCAGTAGGTCACGATCAACGCTGCTTGGCCGCTGCGCCCGGCGCGACCGCCACGCTGCGCGTAGTTGGCGGGCGTCGGCGGTACATTGCGCAGGTAGACAACATTCATCGATGAGATATCGACACCTAACTCCATCGTGGGGGAACAGAAGAGCGTTGGCAAAAAACGGCCGTCTTCCCGGAGTTCCTTTAGCCGTTCAGCCTTTTCGATAAGGGCTTTCTGGTCATCCAACCCGAAGCGGAAGCGCGACTCTCGCAGCTCTCGCAGATCGCCCTCGACCTGGGCGGTATGTTCGCGACCCTCAAACCCAAAAAGGGCTTCTCCGCCGTCGGCGAGCAGGCCAGAAATACTGCGATACAATTCCTGAAAGAAGCGATTGTCGCGCTCGGGCTCGACATTACCTTTTGCGAGACCGAACGTGATCGAAGACGGAACGAGCCGCCACCCGTCTCCCCCGACCGGTGATGTAACCTGAGTAGCCAGACCATAGCGATTGGCGGCGCGCAGAAGACCTTCGACTATTTCAGTGATTTGTTTACCTGTAGGACGCTTTCCAGCAAACGTCATCGCCTTAAGAGTGCGACCGATCGTACTCGTCGGACTGCCGCGTAGAATGAGTTCTTCGTCCTTTTGGGTAATTTCTCGCCGCGTAGGTGGCCGCGGCATGAACACAGGCGCGGCAAGAAAGCGCTCTTCATCCACATTCCATGGTGCCTTGATCAGGCTACGCATCCGCCCAACAAGGCTCTCGATCTTCAACCGGTCCAGGGCGTCGCATTCAACCGCCAGACCCTTTCGCATAAAATCGAGCAAGGCGCGCAGACCGGAGACCCGCTCATCGCGGGACGCGGTCCGCAGCATCGGTGTTGCTTCAAATTCAGCATCGTCGCCCGCCAGATCATCAATGGAGAGATATCGCGCCTCAATCAGGCCGAGCTGTTCGAGATTGGGGTTCGTGTATCGCCACCCCCGACGCTGATCGATCCAGAACCTATGCGTGAGCCCTTCACGCATGGTCCGCTCAGCTCCCAGGAGGTTCGCGCCTTTCAAGTCAGGCTCGACCAACCATTCGGCCCGCCGGGCTACCTTCGCGGAAACGAACCCGAGCGCGCGCTGAACCGCCTGCCCGATTTCGTCTTCGTGCAACCCCTCATCGCCCGCTTCAGCTAGTGCAGCTAGAATCGCACCGCGCAATAGCGTGACGAAGATAAAGTCGTTGAAATGGCCCGCCTGCAGCGCTGCATCTTGCCGGTTGTCGGTGAACGCGAGCAGCTTGCGCGTGACCGCGGGAATATCCGCGTCGGGATCGTTCATCCAGCCCAAAATCGCGGCAATGATTATGGTCGTCGCCGAGCTTCTGCCCTCTGCGCTCAATGCGGCAAGACGGTTGATGTCGCGTGTGGAGTCGCTGTGATGCTCGCCGCACGCAGGACAGAACTTGAAGCGGCCAGGCATAAACCACGCTCGGCGTCCGGCTGAGCCAGTGGAGCCGTCGGGCAGAACGGAGAATAGCTCGGCTCTGGTCTTTCGATAGGTTGCTTTGAGCCGCAGTTCGCCAGTCCTCGACTCTTCAAGCCAAAGGTCGGGGTAATCCTCATCGCTGCCTTCGAAAGTGAACTCGCCGTCCACGGGCTCGGGCATAAGAAATCCCCAGCGATCAGCGACGCCGTCAGGCTCTTCATCCTCGTTAACCGGGACATCGTCGATCTCCCGCTTTTCAAAGCGACTGGACCCAATGTCACCCACGAGGGTGACCGGGTGGTGTTCCTGACCGCATCGACGGCAGAAATGCGTGGCGTAGAGACGCTTTTCTGGGTGAGCAGGATCGAAAATTTGACCCTCGAAAGTGACGGTCCTAGATCCTGTCACATCGAGAGTCGAATAAAGCCTTCCCGCCCCAGATATAAATTGATGGAGTTTGAACGCGAACAAAGGTTCATCGTCGCCATCTAAATATCCACGGTTCTTCTCAGATAAACTAAACGCCAATAGGGAATTCTTAAGTGCCTTCTCACACAGATCCAAAGGTTGTTTTGACTCGTCCGATAATATTCTGGCAGCGTCCTTGAGCGACTTGGGGCTTGCCCGTAGGGGTTTCCGGTTAACCTCTTTCAGGCCAAGCCGTGTTTCGACCCAGATTGCAAGTTCGTCTTGAGAAATCTTGACGTTGGATTGGCCGTCATAGGGGGAGCCGCGCGCCGCACGGACGACCGTCGGTCCAAGATCTTTCAGTCCTTCGTCCGCTGATCGGTTGGGATCGGTCGCACGCCGCAAGGTCTCTGTGACAATCGCGTCACGAGAGATGCCTGTCCCAAAAAGGCGCGACGCCACACCCGCGACAATTTGATTGCGATCCTCCTCAACACCTTCGCTTGCCATCGTGGCAGAGGTTCCGATGCAAATCGGCGGATGATCCGGATCGCCGACCCGTGCCCGCAAGCGGCGCATCAACATTGCGACATCGGCGCCTTGGCGACCTCGATAGGTGTGCAATTCGTCCAAGACGATAAACTTAAGGCCACGACAGTTCTCGACGACGGCCCTATCGAGCTCCGACTGCCGGGTCATGAGCAATTCGAGCATCATGAAATTCGTGAGCAAGATATCTGGAGGATTATTTCTTATCCTCGTCCGCTCTTCTTCGCTTTCTTGGCCCGTGTAACGGGCAAAAGTCACCGGTACGGGATGGTTCTGGCCAACGAGAAACTTTCTCAACTCTTCAAGCTGGCTGTTTGCGAGGGCATTCATCGGGTAGATCACGACCGCTCGAGTGCGGGCGGTCTCCCCCGATCGCTTTGCCCTCACTACCGCGTCAACGATCGGGATAAAGAAGCACAGCGACTTTCCAGATCCTGTCCCTGTGGTAACCACGAAGCTCTTTCCATCGAGCGCCAGGCCAATCGCTTGCTCTTGATGGCGCCGCAGCTTCAGGCTCTTGTCGGGATTGTCCTCAGCAGGCCGGGGGTCGCGGAAGATGCGCGCGCAGTCCGTGACTAGGCCTTTGGGGCCTACCAGTCCCTGGATCGAACCGCCACCCTCGTAGTGGGGGTTCAACTGAATTAGCGGCTCTGGCCAGAACCGGCGGCCAGCGTAGAGTGCATCGACCTTGTTTTGGATCTCAACCGCGCGGATGCGAGTGAAGGAACGTGCAAAACCCGTGTACTGCGCGAGGAGATGGTCGTCTAAGGCAAATACGTCCATCAGACCCCTCCTCCGTAAAGCAGCCCCCCGTACGCGCGTAAGCGGGGCTAGAACTCATCCGTAAGTAGCACCATCCCTCACGGAATCCTATCGCGGCGCGTCCTCGGGGATGTCCTCAAGCTTCTCTGCTAACTCTCTCAATGTCCCGATAGATGCGATGTAATCGACGACGTCTCCATAAACCATGAACCGATGAAATTCCTCGTACTGCCGGGCATAACCAGCATCGGCCGCAAGGCCATCGACGGCCCGCAGGGTCTCGCGCAGCGGATCCTCCCGATAGGCCGGGAATTGGTTGCCGTAAGCCGTTGCATCGGCGAGCATAATCTCACGCGCCAGGGCGGCGACCTCGGCCGGCTCGTAGTGCTCGCGCAGCGCGTGCAGATCGTGCAGATGGCGCACGAGCGTCGGGTCCGGCTCTGTGACCAGCCCGGCAAGTTCGGCGCCGGCGCGGCGCGTCAGCGCCACGAATTTATCCGCCGCCGTCTCGAGGATCGAAACACACTCGATCGTCGCCACCTCGGGCGGCCGCTGCAGTGCCTCAGCGACAAACGAGATCACCGGCAACTCGACAGCCGGCCGGTTCAATGGCCATACCGCTGTCTCAATCTGGATCGTCGGGCGCAAGGCCCCCTCCCCCGTCGCCGCCGGCTCATAAGGCAGCCGGTAGATCGTGTAGCGCGTCTCGTTGCCGGTTTTCCGATAGGCCGGATCCTCGGGATCGAATTTGAATCCCGCGCCGAGCAGCGCCTCGGTGATCCTCGCGCGCAAACGCCGAAGGGCGCCCCTCCCCGGCCGGTTGCTGTCGGTCACGATCCGCAGATCGATGTCCTCCGACATGCGCTGGATCAAACGGTGCGCGCGGCTCAGCGCCGTGCCGCCACCGAATACGAGGCGCAGGTGCAGCTCCTTCAGCTCGACGGCGGCGATCGCCGCGAGTGCTTTGACGACGTAAAAATCCTTTTCGACCAGCGCCGGACTCGGCAGGCCGAAATGAGCCTGGACCTGGACCAGCTGCTCGAGGGTCTCACCGCTCAAGCACAAGCTCCGTATTGCCGTCACGGAGCCGTCGCGAGAAACGCCCCCTCACCCGCACGGCCGGATTGACCGGCACCTGCGTCGAGCGGCCTTCATTGTAGGCGCGCTCGGCCTCGGTCGGTTCCCATCTCACGCCGAGTTTGTTGAGCGCCTGCCGCGCGGCACTGGCGAGCCCGTTTGCGCTATAAAGGATCGGCTTGCCCGAAAGCTTTGAGGTGATCGCGCGGGCGTAGACGCCGTAACCGAGCCGCACCAGGCGGCCCTCACGGGTCAGGTTGCGCAGCACGCGCAGCACCTGATCCTCGCCGCCAAGGTCGGAAAATTCGCGCGGCAAGAAGACGTCCTCGCCGCGCTTACGTGTGATCCGGGTCTCGATCCTCTCCCGCAATGTCTTCTGCCGACGCATGATCCGGACACTCTTCTCCATGTTGCAAAAACCCGACATTCATAGTATGCAAAAACCCGACAAATTACAAGCTGAAACTAAGGGCTGAATTCATTGATCTTTCTTGGATTACCACCCCTTTCTGGAGCTCCTACCGGGCCGCGCTCAAGGCTAGTCCCCTTCCTACGCCGCCGAGCTGCCTCGGCTCTGCCCGCGCGCACGGATGAGTGAGGTTTCGTGAAAACGCTGTACATCGATCACCATTTCATCGCACGGGAAACAAAGGGACAGCCGACGAACCGGCAGCTGCTCACGGAACTCCTCGCCGACGACCCCGATTGGCGTCTCGCCGCGTCGGAGTCCAATTTGCTGGAGATCGCCTTCGACGGCGACAAGGCGCGCGCGCTGCGTCGGGCGCAGTTTCTCGACTCGCTACATCCGGTCTGGATGATGGAGCGCCTCGACATCCAGAAACACGAGGTGCGCGCGTTTCTGTGGGGCAATCACTTTCGGGTCGCCGCGGAGCCGCTATCTCCCTTCCGCAAGCACCTTTCCGAGGTCATGTCGTACCATACGCGCCCCATCATCGGCGCCGGCGCGGCCACCTGGATCAGAGCCATCGATCCGACCGAGATTGCTGAGGCAAAGCGCTTGACGGTGCAATCTCTGACAATCTTGCAGGCCGCGTCAAAACAGCAAAAACGTCAGATCGAGGCCGTGACCTTCCGCGCCTGGGTCTACCCGAAAATCCCGATCCGCGATCCTGCCGGCGCCCTGATGAGCAAGGCGCAGAAAGACAAGCTCGCGGCACTCTGTTACGCCAGCCGAGACCAGTTCTTTCGCGAATGCCCGGCCATAGCCGTTGAGCACTATATCTGTGAAGCACGCACACGCGACCCAAACCGCGTGCCGGAGGAGGCGGACGCCATTGACCTGCAGCACGGCGTCCTGGGCTTGTCCTATTGCGATTCCTTCGTCACGGGAGATCGCTACTCCTACAGCACTGCTACGCACGCGATCAAATCCCTACCGTTGCTTAAACTGGCGACGCCGTATCGGAAGCTTGAGGAGGCGCCGATAAATCACACGCCGGCGCCGCCATCTACGGCGGTGATCTACCCAACCGCCAGGGCATAGCCGGATGGCGCCCGTTCTCCGGTTTAACGAAGGCAAAGCCTGCGACGCGATTATCCGCCGCATCGAGCACCGTGAGCGGTCGACGCGGCAGAACTTACGCTTCCCCGAGGCCGATCACCACACCGCGCCGGTCGAGCTGGTGTGCGAGATCGGCGGCCAACTGTTTGCCTTGAGCACACCGGGATCGAGCCTTTTGCTGGGCACTTGCAGCTCGAGGCGGAGGCCATCACGCACTTCAAGCCGATCGAGGCGAAGCTGGCGGGCGCCTTGCCAGCAACCGAGCATTTCGAGCTGCACATCCCGCTCAGGGCTACACAAGGGCTGAAGGGCGCCGCCATTCGGCGAATACACGATGCACTCGGGCCGTGGATCATCGCGACGGCCCCGACACTGCCGATCGCCCGGTATGGCCGCTATGTAACGCCGATCCAGCCTGTCTCAGTCGCAGGCGTTCCATTCCCTGTGTCGCTGCACCGGACTACCACCGAGCGTTTTCCCGCGCGCTTCAGTATCCGGCACATCGTCACGGGCGATCCCAAAGCCGAGCGTCTCGCTCGCATTCGGCACGCCTGCGAGCGTAAATTTCCCAAGCTAGCCGTCTGGAAGCATGATCACGGCGCGCGCACGGTCCTGATCCTTGAAGAAAACGACATCCAGCTGACCAATGCGCAGGTCGTTGCGGATGCCTTGCTCGATCTTGAAAAAGTCATCCCCGACAAGCCCGACGAGGTCTATCTCGTCAGTACCGCGATCGCGAATCCGTGGTGGAGCTGGGCGTTGCGGGTCGACAATCGGGATTATTACGCCTTTAGCCAGGCGTATGATTGCCTCTGCGAAGTCGATCTGGGGTTCTCGCGAATGTTACCGGCCGCTAGCGATGGAATTTGAGCTCACCAAAATCGACGCCGCGGTAGATCAGCTCGATTGGGCCATTCGCCTGTTCCTCGATCACCAAGCTTACCTTGCTGCGATCACCCTCGCAGCTGCGGCAGAAGAAATTCTAGGTCAGGCGGTCGGGGATCGCGCCGCCTTCAGACAGCTCACGACTACCTTTGCGACCAGGTTTGCGATGCCGGAAAAGGTTGTCACCCAGGACCACCTTAATCGTGCCAAGAACTGGCTCAAACATTGGAATGCTCTTACCGATGATGAAAAATCGCCCTGGAACTGGACGAAGAAGCTACCCAATACATCGTCCGGGCATTGACCAATCTTGCGGCGCATGACGGGTCGTTGCCGAGTGAGGGACCCCGCTTTCGGCAATGGATCGCGCAAAACCGACCGGATCTGTACGAGTAATCCCCTCTACAGTTGACGACGACGCTGATTCGGCGCAAGCCGATTGCATGAGCGGCGATCAGATCCCTTCCCTCATCATGCAGATCGTGGATGAACTGCGCGCGCATGGGATCCTGATTACAAATCGCGCCGGCGAATGGTCCGTCAATTTCCGAGGCGGCACCGAAGCGACGGCCTACGTTACCGACGATCTACAGGATGCTTTCGAACATGGCCGAGCAATGGCTCTGGCAGGACAGGTCGCCGCGGTAGAGCTGGTCGAACACCGGCATAAATGGCGCCGGCCGACGAGCGCCAAGGCGCGGCGGCGCCGCATGATCTGTGCACACAACCGCCGCATGCGCGGGCGAGCGTTGCGGACGCAGCGCGACGGATCCTAACCGGCGTTCGCTGTCTCGATTTTCTTCTAGTTTGATTGACGCTCTGATTGGGCGTGTCCCCCGCTCTCGCGGGAGTCAGGCTCTACTCGCCCGCCGTTGCGGGGCTCCCCGCGTCACCTGAAATAAGGTGCCGCGGCCCTCCGGTGACGATCCTTTCTGTAATCGGAGTGTCGCCGTCAAGCGTTCTGGCCGAGCTTTTCCTGATAGCGGGTCGGAGACCCGGCTGAGCGGGTATCGGTAAGCACCGGTGCAAAGGACGGTGCTAGGTGAACGCATATCCTGCCCCGCCCCGAAAACTGACGTTTATCATGTTGCGCGAGGCGCTCTTAGGCGATGATGGCGCACGCTGATCGGGGATCCGGGTGCTCGGCGTGGGACGACGACGCTCGACTGGTGGCTCGCGCACGTCCTGGCGCCAAGCGTGATGCCTGCCGGGCCTGTCGCCGCCGGTGCACTTTTGGAGATGTGATGATCGAGCCGAAGAAAATCCTGCTCCAGACGACCATCCCAACCTCCGAAGACGATTGGTCGATCGCGCGCTTCAGCAGCCTCGCTGCACTGCTTCGCGACGCGCGCGATGAAAGCGGCCACGCGCTCTACGACGTGACCGCACGCGATCGCGATCCGCCCGGGAAGCCGGACTCGGTGCTATCAACCATCGATCGAAGCGACTTCGACGAGCTTTGGCTGTTTGCGGTTGATACCGGAAACGGTCTTACAGAGGAGGATTGCGCTGCCATCTCCCGCTTCCGGAAGAATGGCGGGGGACTGTTCGTGACGCGCGACCACATGGACTTAGGGTCATCAGTCTGCGCCTTGGGCGGCGTTGGAAAGGCGCATTACTTCCATTCCAAGCAGCCGGATCCGGACGTCAGCCGTCGCAAGCGCGACGACCCTTATACGACCGACATCGATTGGCCGAACTTTCACTCCGGAGCGAACGGTGATTTTCAGGAGGTCGAGGGTGTTGGGGAGGCGCATCCTGTGCTCGCCAACGAACAATCACCCACGGGCTCGATCCGCTTCCTGCCTTCTCACCCTCACGAGGGCGACATCGGCGCTCCGAAAGGAGAGGGCGCGCGCGTTCTCGCGAAGGGGAAGAGCAAGGCGACCGGCGTCGACTTCAACATCCTTGTCGCTTTCGAGCCTGGCGAGCATGGCGGCGCAGCGATTGCCGAAAGCACCTTCCACCACTTCGCCGACTATAATTGGGACCCGCGGTCCGGCTGCCCAAGCTTTGTCAGGGAAAAGCCGGGTGACGGCCTCCAGCGCGTGCCCGAAGCGATGGCGGACACGCACCGTTACGCGCTGAACATAGCAGCTTGGCTGTGCGGAGCCTTGCGAAGGACACACGACACCACGCTGACGGACGCCATTCAAGCGGACTAGCTCAGCGGCCACTCGGGGCGGGACGTCCTCAGTTCGTGTGCGTGCCGACAGTGTTGATGGCGTTGGCGGGCGAGGCAATGACGTTGCCGGATCGTGCTTCTGTCCGGGGTCAGCCCGTCGCCGGGTCGCCCCACGATGGGATGTCCGAGAGAGCGGCCGTCCAAGCTCACAGCACGGGGTCACTCGAACGGTTTCCTGTTCGGGTGCCACGGGGATCGTGACGGACTTGACCGTTCCCGGCGTCCGGCGCGGTCGTGCGCCGCCGGTGCCTGCGCGACGCCTGAAGTCGCAGTCGGCCAAGGACCGCATGCTACAGAATCGGCGCCATCATCTGCTCCCTCCCTCGGGCGTCGCTCCGCTCGGGAGCTTGGTTCGACCTCCTGTTTGGTTACGCCGGGTTGAACTCGGTGCCGTCGCGCAGCATGGCGTGCATGATGATGGCCAGACGCCGGGCAAGCGCGATCCGCGCCTTGCGCATCGTCGATCGTTTGGCGATCGCCAACGCCCAGTCCTTGAGCTTCAACGCCGGCTTGTAGCGTGTCAGCATGACGTTAGCGGCCTCGTACAAGAGTGTCCGCACGCGTCGATCGCCGCATTTCGAGATGCTGCCAGTATAGTCGACCTCGCCTGATTGATAGCGACGTGGCACCAGACCGAGATAAGCGCCGATGTCTCGAGATCGCCGAAAGCGCGCGGGGTCATCAATCGCGGCGGTGAAGGCGACTGCGGTGAGCTTGCCAACACCGGGGATGGTCATCAGCCGGCAGCAAGCGGCGGATGCCCTGACCATCCGCTTGATGTCCGCGTCGATCGCCGCGACGGCGGCGAGTACGGCAACACGCGCCGCAATCAGGCCGCGCATGGCGGCGGACAGGCCGGCGATACCCTCGCTTGCCCGCAGCGCCTGCTCGACGAACGCGGCGGTTAATGCTCGCGGCCGTCGCACGCCGAACACCACGGCAAGGCCGCGGATCTGGTTCTCCAGGGTAACCCGTTGGCCGACCAACTTCTTGCGAGCGATGATCAGCGACCGGACAGCGTGTGCCGGCAGGGACTTCACATGAACCGGTTTGAAGAAACCGGTGCGGGCGAGATGCGCCAGGCCGCGTGCATCATTGCGGTCGGTCTTGTGCGTCGCCAACGACCTCAGCGCCTGATAGGCCTGCCGGCTTTCGATGCAGACGATGGGCAATCCCAGCTCGCCGAGGCCATGGTAGAGCATTGGCGCCATCCGGCCGGTCTCGAACGCGATCCGCTCGCAGGATGGAGCATGGGTGAGCGCCACCGCGATATCGCCGGGTGCGGAGGGCACCTTTGCCTCGTGTACGACGGCACCGTCTCGGCTCACGACACACACATGCGTCTCCGCCATCGAGACGTCCAGTCCGGCAAAATACTCCATGTGCGCTTCTCCTCTTCCGATGATGGAGCCGATCCTATCGGCCTCCGGGAAGAGCCACCGCCCCATTACCCAATGTTGAAGAAGTCAGGTTTTGGCGGATCTCGATAGCGGCCGGTAGGGAGGTTGAAAGAGGCTTGCGTCCTCAGGCCGCCTCGATTGGCTCCGGTGCGGGGATCAGCTTGGCCAGTTTGCGGAGGTTCTGGGCGGTGGCGGCGAGGTGGAACTCGTCGCGAGCACCGCACGGGCCGCGTAATCGGAGACGATCCAGTTTGAGGATGCGTTTGAGGTGGGCGAAGAGCATCTCGACCATTTGCGCTGGCGGCGCGAGGTCTGGTAAGCGTCCGTTTTGGCGATCTCCCGGGCGAGGTCGCGCGCGCCTTCGTGGATCGAGCACAGCGCCTTGCCGGCTGGAGTGTTGGGACAGCAGTGCGGCTTGAGTGGGCAT
>Ga0206907_1003_pt1 | contig 43037 bp, 43 predicted proteins | sample Alteio_BWOrgHeat_80_FD_152951 | JGI IMG/M metagenome (GOLD analysis project Ga0206907, IMG submission 152951) | Enriched cells from forest soil in Barre Woods Harvard Forest LTER site, Petersham, Massachusetts, United States -... | ecosystem: Environmental > Terrestrial > Soil > Temperate forest >...
TTCCATTACATCGGAGAGGACGCTGGATGCACGCAACACCGATACGCACGCGCGTCATGGCCCCTTTGGGAGATGTTCTCCATCGAGACATCGTCGTGCAGCCGCGCGAAGAAGACGCGCTCAGCGACAGTATGGTCTGCGTCGAATTCACACCGCCCATACCCATCGAGCCCGCGGGCAACATCATTTACATCACCTGCCCGACGAAAGGCGTGACGTTCGGCTGGTTCTAAGGCCGGCTTCCCATATCGAGGAAGCACTCGACGAGGATGACGCCTCAACGCAGAAGGCTGCTTTTCTCGTAACCGCGTTGATGCACGCCCATGACATGCTGGAGTCAGTGCGACGCTATTACCGCGCGCTGCTCGGATGAACTCGAAAAGATGGTGGGCGAAATCCAAAAGCTGTCAAACTAGACGATAGAGTTTCGGATGGTTTGGACGTGACAAGCCGACTGATTCAGAATCGTTGCGTCAAGCCCGCCAGGATCGTGCGCCGTAACCCAAATTGCGGAGCGCCGACACCGACGCCAGTACCGTCGCGGATCTCATAAACTGCATCGCCAACGTTCAAAACATCGAGGCGAAGCTCAGTGCCACGGCCAACACCAGCATTGAGCTTTTGCACGATGGAGAGGTTGACGACCCCGTAGGTGGGCAGCGCACGGCCGTTGGGAATGGTGTCGGTGCTCGCTCGCAACCCACTCTGCACCAGCGCGTCGACGGAGAAACGCGTTGGGTGATCCGTGTCCCCGTTCAGCGTGTACGCTACGCCCGCCGAGCCCGTCCAGAGCTGATCGTGGTCGAGATGAATGAAGTTCTGACTGATGAACGCCAGTTCGTCCGGAGCGAAGTTGAACTGTGCTGAGACGATGTTCTTTCCCATGGCCCGCGAATACGCCAGATTGCCGTATATGGACCATGGTCCGCGATCGTAGCTGGCGGTGCCTTCGATCCCGTCAACACGGCCTTGGGCATAGTTGAATGCCGTCAGGATAATCGGCGCACCAAACTGGCCTTCATCGATCAGGTTCTTCGCTATCTTGTAGTAAGCATCCACTCCGACGGTCAGGCCAGGGATGATCGCCTGGTTGACACCGACATCGAAGTAGTTGGATCGCTCGGCGCGCACTGGATCATTCTGTTGCACCGCCGGTGCGGCGGTGGTTCCGAGAAAGCTGGCGACCGTGGTGGTCGAAACGATCTCGAACGGCGGGGGCACGAAATAGCGCGAATAACCGGCATGCAGCGTCGTCGTCGCTGTCGGTTTCCACACCACATTGATACGCGGACTGAGCTGACTCTCATGGGTGAACTCGTCGACGATGTCGAAGCGCGCACCGAAGTTGATGGTGAGCGTCGGCAGGATGCGCCATTCATCCTGGACATAGATCCCGTAGAGGCCGCCGGCCTTGTAACTGTTCTGACCGATGCCGAGTGGCACGTCGGTGGTCTGCATTCCCGTGTCATCAACTGGCAGGACCTGCGAGAAGGTGCCCGTCGTGTTGCTCTCGCCTTGCGCGAGAAACCCCGCGCGCAACGTGTGCTGGTCGTTGATGCGCCAGCTCCCGTCGCCCTGAACGCCACTTGCCCACGTCGTGCGGTTTGCCTGCTGCGAGATGCCATTGAACAGCAGATCGCCGAGCGGGTCGGGCGAGAAAGACAGTGTACTACGGCGCGTGAACCCGGAGATCTGCATGTCGATATCGCCGACATGCTTTTGCAGAGATAACACCGCGAACTGCGTCGCCTCGTACTGGTTCTCATTCAGGAGCGCGCTGTTGAAGTCGCTGACGCCGTTCACCACAAGGCCGGACGTCGGCTGTCCGGGATTGTTGGGTATCTGGAACTGCCCCGTATAGCCGCCAAGGATCATGCTGATCCGCGTGTCCGGGTCGATGATGCCAGAGACATAGGCGAGACCGTGGAACTGGTTCGTCGTGTCGTGGATGGCATTGAAGCTCGAGGTGGGGTTTTCTATGCCGCGGTCATTGCGTAGGAAGTCGCCGGTCACGTACCAGTCGACAGGGCCTGCGCGCCCACCATAATCGAAGCTGGGCTCCAGCCAGTTCCAGCTCCCACCATACATCGACAGCGACAAACCGGGGTTCGTTGTCCCGGTCTTGGTCTGAATATCGATCACACCCGCAGTCTGAAAGCCGTATTGCGCCGGGAGAGCGCCGGTGATCAGCGTCACGCTGTTGGCAAAGCGCGACGTCAGCGCCTGGCCGAAGACCGACAGTCCTTCCGGTAGCTCTACGCCATTGATCCGGAACTGCACGTTGGCATGCTCGCCGCGCAGATGGATCTGGCCGAAGCTGTCCTGCGCGACACCAGGAGCCTGCAGCAGCACCTGGTTTAACGGTGCGTTCTCGCCCTGCGGGATGGTTTCGAGTGCCTGAGGAGTGAACTGATACGTGCTGGCCCCGAGGCTCGGCTGGATTTGCTGGCGGGCGATGTCGAGACGCCGCGCGATGACGTCGAGGTCCATGGAAACGGCGTTGGTATCGGTGGATGGCGGATCGGCCGCTCGGGCCGGTGTGGCAGCAAGCGCCAGGGTCGAAATCGTGGCCAGCGTGACTGTTGTCCAGATATGCGCCACCGGACCCCCCTTCAAAATGCGATCGGAAACCGTCAGCATCATCACAGAATGATACGATATAATATTACATTTCTTGGGTCCAGGGAAAGCACCACGGCGCTATCGGATTGGCGTCCCGTCGGTCCAGCCGGAGCCCGGCTCACAGCTTCCCGGAACGAGACGCGCATGGCGCGGCTCGGTCGGTCGTTTGTCGGTTCGTTCGCAGTGCATGCGTGCCTAGCGGTCGTGCTTGTGCTGACGGCTCGCCACTTGCCGCCACCGGCCGAGCCTACGACAGAGATGATCAGCCTGGTGTTCCGACCGACGACGCCGGCCGAGCTACCGAAGGGGTCGTCCGTCACTGACTCGGCCGCCGAGCCACCAAAAACCCAATCTCCGCCGCCGGAGGCGGAAACGCCCGCAGCCGTGCCTCACCCCTCCCCGGAGACGACGGCACCCGAGCCCGTGCCGGCGGCCGAGCCACCGAGCGAGCCGTCCGTCCCTGACTTCGCCACGGAGCCACCAAAAGCCCAGCTGCCGCCGAAGCCGGAAACTCCCCCAACCGAGCCGCAACCCTCCCCGGAGACGACGGTCCCAGAGCCGGAGCCGCCAGCACCGGCGGATATGCTCCCCCCACCACCTTCGTCGATGCCTACGCCGCCGGTCACGCCACCGAAGCCGGCTCCACACGCGCCACTTCCCAGACCCGCACCGCGGCCTCGGCCTAGCAGTGCCCCATCCCTTGTTCCCGCGCCCGCGCAAACGCAGCCTGCTCGGAACGCACCGACGGCTACGTCAGCGAACCCGTCGCCGCCGCTGCCGATCAGTCCCAGTTGGCAGAGCGCTTTGGGTGCGTGGCTGCAGGCGAACAAGACCTATCCGGAGGAAGCTCGGCGGCGGGGCGATGAAGGTCGTGCCACAGTGCGTTTCACGGTGACCCGGGAAGGACATGTCCTGGACTTCCAGCTTCTGTCCGGGACCGGCTCCACAAGCCTGGATGGCGCGGTCGAACGGCTGTTACGAGGTGCCCGGCTACCACCTTTCCCGACCGGGATGGGTCAGGATGAGGTCACAGTCACGCTGCAGATCCGCTACACGCTGGAACGCTGAGCCACCAGATCAATGGGCACCATCACGCTGCGCCGATGCTTGGGCACACGTGCTGCAGAGCCCTTCTGCCTCAATCGTCGCATTGCTGATACTGAAGCCCGCCTCTTTCGCCGCCCGCCCCAGCACCTCCGACACGGCATGGCTCTGCATTTCGATCACCCGCCCGCATTCTCGACAGATCAGGAACTGAGCCGCATGGGCATGGCTTTTCTCGTCCGGATCGGCGGTGCACCCGGCCACACAGCCGACGAACGCTGAAAGGCGCTCGACCTTGTGGATCAGACCTTGGTCGCGGAGGAATTCCAGCGCGCGGTATACCGTCGGTGGCGCCGCACCTCGGCGGGTTTGGCGCAGCCGGTCGAGCAACTCGTAGGCGCCAGGCGGTGATGCGGCATCGAGGATCAGCCCCAGCACGAGCCGACGGAGGTCCGTCAGGTTCGCGCCACGTCGCTGGCAGACTTCGTCCGCCCGATCCAGCAAACCATTGGTCCGTCGCGAGAATTCAGCCGCCATCCCGTCCCCCATCGGTAACCATGATATCACACGCCACCGAGAGGCAGGCCATCCGCTATATTATAGCATTACAGATCGCGACCTGCAGCTTGCAAGGGGACAATCATGCTCAAGCTCGCCCTATGCATAGCCGCCGCGATCCTGCTGACGCGACCGGCCGTGGCACAACCTGCCTCGGCAGTGATCAGCATCGTGGCGGCGGAGAACTTCTATGGCGACGTCGCGCAGCAACTGGCGGGACCGGATGCCACCGTCACCAGCGTCCTGAGCAACCCGGACGAAGATCCGCATCTTTTCGAGGCCAGCCCTTCGGTCGCTCGCAACCTGTCGGCGGCCGCAATCGTGGTTTACAACGGCGCCGACTACGATCCGTGGATGGCAAAACTACTGGCTGCCTCCCGTGCGACAAGTCGCAAGGTCATCATTGTGGCCAACCTCGTGCACAAGAAGCCGGGCGATAATCCCCATTTGTGGTACGACCCGGCGACGATGCCAATCTATGCGAAGGCACTAGCCGCGGCACTGGCGGAGCGTGATCCGAGCCACAAGGCGGATTACGATCAGCGGTTCCAGGTGTTCCTGACATCACTACGGTCACTGGACGCGAACGTAGCCGATGTGCGCGGCAAGTTCGCAGGAACCCCGGTCACTGCGACCGAACCGGTGTTCGGCTATATGGCAACGGCGCTCGGCCTCAAGATGCGCAATGAGCGCTTCCAGCTTGCGGTGATGAACAACACCGAACCGCGCGCATCGGACGTTGCTGCGTTCGAGAATGATCTGCGAAAACACCAGGTCCATTTGCTGCTTTATAACAGCCAGGCGAGCGATGCCGCGGCACAGCGTATGGTGCGGATCGCCCAGCAGTCGAAAATACCTGTCGTAGGGGTGACCGAGACCGAGCCAGCCGGCAAGACATTTCAGGACTGGATGATGGGACAGCTGAACGCTGTTGCCCAAGCGCTCTCGAATCCGTCATGAGTGCCATTGAACTCAGTAACGTAACGCTGGCGTTCGCCGGGAGACCGGTCCTCTCCAACATCACTCTGGCCGTTCGTGACCACGAGTTTGTAGGCGTCCTCGGCCCCAACGGGTCGGGGAAGACAACTCTAATGAGCGCGATCCTCGGCCTGGTTGCTCTGCGCACCGGATCGATCCGCGTGCTGGGCGGACCGGTCGCAACTGGCAATCCTGCTGTCGGTTATTTGCCGCAGATGCGCGGCCTGCTCGACACCATGCGGCTGAGCGGCTGGGATTTCGTTGCGAGCGGCATCAATGGTCATCGCTGGGGTCTCCCTCTTTCGGGGGCGACAGGGCGCCGTGACGTGGGATGGGCACTTGAGATGGTTCAGGCGCAGGACCTGGCGCGCCGCCCTATCGCTGAAATCTCCGGTGGTGAGCGACAACGCCTGCTGCTTGCCCAGGCCTTACTCGGCCGCCCGCGCCTGCTCCTGCTGGATGAGCCGTTGATCAGTCTCGATCCTCATCATCAGCGCGCTGTGGTCGAACTGGTGCGCGAGCTGCAGCGCGAGCTCAATATAGCGGTGTTGTTCAGCGCCCACGAAATAAACCCGCTGCTGGGCGCGCTCGACCGTGTACTGTATCTCGGCGGCGGACAGGCCGCGCTCGGTACTGTCGATGAGGTCATCAGCGGACCTGTTCTGTCCAAACTGTATGGCTCGCCGATCGATGTCGTGCACCTCAATGGTGGCATCTTCGTGATGGCAGGCAGTCTAGACGTGGAACGCGACGCGCATCGGCATGCGCACGCCGGACGCCATGTTCACGTATGATTTCATGCAGAATGCGTTCGCGGCCGCAGGCATCGTGGCCGTGGTGTCCGGCCTTGTGGGCTTCTTTCTCGTGCTGCGAGCCCAGACCTTTGCAGGCCATGCGCTGTCCCATGTCGGCTTCGCCGGCGCGACCGGCGCGGTGCTGGTGGGGCTGCCTCCACTTTGGGGTTTGGTGGCGCTGACGTTGGCCGCCGGCATCGGCATGGGCTTCCTCGGCGAGCGTTTGCATCAGCGCGACGTGGCGATCGGCATCGTGCTGGCGATGTCGCTCGGGTGTGGGCTGTTGTTCCTGCATTTCTTCACCGCCTATGCGACGCAGGCAACCGCGCTGCTGTTCGGCAACATCCTTGGTGTCGACGCAGAGACCATATGGACACTCCTGGGGCTCGGTATTGTTGCCGTGACAGCCCTTGGTGCCATCTCGCGCCCACTGCTGTTTGCCAGCCTGCAGCCCGAACTGGCCGAGGCGAAAGGTGTGTCGCTGCGGTTTATTTCGGTGCTGTTCCTGGCCGTTGTTGCTCTCGCGGTGGCCGAGTGCGCGCAGATTGTCGGCGTGCTGCTGGTTTTCGCGCTGATGGTCGGCCCTGCGGCGGCGGCACAGCAATGCACGCTGCGGTTCTGGCACGGCATCGCGCTTGCTGTGGTGCTCGCGCTCGCCGAGGCATGGCTCGGCCTCGTGCTCGCCTTCATCACGGACTGGCCCACTCGGCTGGAGCTGGTGATGTTGCAGCTCGCGAAGCTTGAGGCCGAACGAGATAAGGCCCTGCAGGCCAATCAGGTTATGAGTGAGCAAGTGGGGAAGAAGCCAGCTGCAGAGACTACTTCCATCGGCGAGACGGGTGCGCAGCTGTTGCGCCTACGGGGTATCGGGCCCGAGTTTGCCTCGGTACTTTCATTGGAGGCATTTTATCGCAGCTTCGCCAACAGGAGGGAGGTTGCGGCGTATTCAGGATTAGCACCAAGTCCCTGGAAGAGTGGCGGCATAGACGTTGAGCAAGGCATTTCGAAAGCTGGCAACGCCCGGCTGCGCAAGACGGTGATCCAGGTGGCATGGTTGTGGCTACGGCACCAACCCGAGAGTGATGTGAGCCGGTGGTTTCACCAGCGGGTCGGTGATCGGCGCGGAAGGATCCGGCGCATCACCATCGTCGCAGTCGCTCGGAAGCTCCTGGTGGCGCTTTGGCGCTATGTGACGCAGGGACTTGTGCCAACAGGTGCCGAGCTCAAGGCGTGAGCAAAGGGTGATGTGTCAGTAGTCGGACAAACGGAATCCGCGGGTCAGCCTCAGGCAGGTCCGCCGGATCCAGGCAGGTGGTGATCGTGGATGGACGGGGCTGCAACATGCCGTCTCAAAGAGATGGATCCCACCTTCCTGAGCCTGATGTCCTCGTGAATGAGGAAGCATGGTACGGGCGGTAAGGCCTGACCGAATGTGAGTTGATGCGGTCATCGTTGCCGCATGATGTGTAGAAGTCTTGACATGATCTGACGGACGGATGGAATCGGTGGGACTGGAGGCCTGGGCGCGGAGCCAAATGCGAATGCGGCGCCCAGGCCTGAACCACTGGAGTTGGCGTCATGACAATGACCGAGCGCAAAGTGATCAAGGCGAAGGTCGGCCTGCTGGAGCTGGCCAAGCAGTTGGGCAGTGTTACGCAGGCCTGCCGGGTGATGGGTTATAGCCGGGACAGCTTCTATCGCTTCCGCGACCTGTACGAGAAAGGTGGTGACCTGGCGCTGGCCGAGATCACCCGTTCAAAGCCCAACCTGAAGAACCGGGCCGCACCGGAGGTGGAAACAGCCGTGGTGGCGATCGCCATCGAGCAGCCGGCCTGGGGTCAGGCGCGGGCCGCCAACGAACTGAAGAAGCGTGGCACCGAAGTGTCACCCTTCGGGGTTCGCTGCATCTGGCTGCGCCACGACCTGGAGACGATGAAGAAGCGGCTGAAAGCCCTCGAGGCCACGGTCGCCCAGGACGGTGGCGTGCTCACCGAAAGCCAGCTGGTGGCGCTCGAGAAGGCCAAGCTGGACAAGGAAGCCCACGGTGAGTTCGACAGCGAGCATCCAGGCTACTGCCTGGCGCAGGACACGTTCTACGTCGGCACGCTGAAGGGAGTGGGGCGCGTCTACCAGCAGACCGTGATCGACACCTACTCCAAGCTGGGCTTCGCCAAGCTCTACACCCGAAAGACGCCGCTGACCGCGGCCGACATCCTCAACGACCGGGTGATCCCGTTCTTCGACGAACACGGGATCCGCGTCGACAGGATCCTCACCGACCGCGGCACCGAGTATTGTGGCGCGCACGATCGCCATGAGTATGAACTCTACCTCGCGGTCGAGGATATCGATCACACCAGAACCAAGGTGAAGAGCCCGCAAACCAATGGCATCTGCGAGCGGTTTCACAAGACGCTGCTGGATGAGTTCTACCGGGTCGCATTCCGCAAGAAGCTCTATGACACGCCGGATGCCCTGCAGACCGACTTGGATGCGTGGATGGCCATCTATAACGAGCAGCGCACACACCAGGGCCGTTGGTGCTTCGGCAAGACCCCAATGCAGACCTTCCTCGACAGCGCACCCTGGGCACGCGAAAAGCAGAACGCCGCTATGGCCGCATAGAGGGAGCTGACAACAGTCTCGATCCGGCGGACACCCACCACGCCAGATCGACAGTCCGTCAGATCAAATACAAACTTCTACACATGATGAGAACAGGCTCAAACCTCGGATCCGCTATCAAGGAAAAATGCAATGACGCCGTAGATAGCACTTGACGCGATACACCCCATGTGAGTCCATCCGGGATCATCTCGTTTCCTGACATAACTTTCGGATCATCAGTCGGACGGAGGCCCAGCGCAGGAACGCGAGGCCGTTTCGGTTCAGGCACTCCCAGTCCTTGGCGAGACGGCGGCACCGGTTGAGCCAGGCGATGGTCCTCTCGACGACCCATCGCCTGGGCAACACGACGAATTTTCCGACGTCGGTCCGCTTGACGATCTCCACGTTGATCTGGCGGCAGACGCGCTGCAATCCCTGTCGAAACTTCGGCCCCTGGTAGCCACTGTCGGCGTAGAGCTTCAGCAGGAACGGGAACAGGCCGAACATCGTGCTCATCAGCAAGACGCCGCCGTCGCGGTCCTGCATGTCGGCCGCATGAATGATGGCACACAGCAGCAGACCTTCGGTATCTACCGTGAGATGACGTTTCTTGCCTTTGATCTGTAGAGTCGAGGACGGGCGCGGTGGCGAAGTGCCCCGTTTCCCGTCCCCGCTCATCAAACCGGACGTGCGGATTTCCCGCATCCGGCTTTCCGACTGGCTTCACCGTAAGGCCTACGGCGACGACCGACTGCGCTCGCGTCGAAGGCATCGAACGGCCAATTCCCCGTAGACGTACTCTCGGGAGAACTGGTCCGCTCCGCGCCCCTGCACTTTGTGTCGTTGACGGAGGAAGTGCCGCGTCCGGTCATAGACATGCTGATCGACGGCCTCGTATGCCGACGCGAGAGCGCCGTAGGAGAAGTAGGCCGACCAACCGCGCAGAACGCGATTCAACCGTGCTCGCACTTCGTCCCAGGCGCCCTTGTTGCCGGGCACCAGCAGTTCGCCGATCTTCACCTTGACCCGCTGCACGCTCTTCTTGGACGGGCTCGCCCCCAGGTACCAGCGACCTCCATTGGGAAGGTGGCGCGGTCCTAGTGTGTAGCCAAGGAAGTCGAAGCCTTCACGCCGAGCATTCTTCACCGAGGTTTTCGCCTCGTTGAGCGTCAGCCCGAGCTTCGTCATCACCGCCCTCGTCCAGGTCAGAGCCTCTTCCGCGTGTCCGCGGCTGAGGATGACGAAGTCGTCGGCATAGGAGATGACATGTGCGTGGAACACCTCGCCGCGCCCCGTCAGCCGCCAATGCTTCAGGAATCGGTTCATGTAGATGACGGAGAGCAGCGGACTGGCGACCCCACCCTGGGGGTGCCGCGAGTGTTGCTCTTGCCGCCGCTCATGTGCCGTTTCCCGTCGCCATCCCGTTCCTCGATCGGCACTTGCAGCCACAGCTTGATCAGCCGCAGCACATTCCGGTCGAGGACGCGGCGGGCCACCGATCGGAGGAGGTCCGCGTGCGGGATCGTGTCGAAATACTTCGACAAGTCGGCATCGACTACATCGGTGTAGCCCCGGCATAGCAGCCGGTGCGTTTCCTTGACGGCATCGATCGCGCTCCGACGCGGCCGATAGCCGTAGGCACCGTCCTCGAAGTCCGCCTCGAAGATCGGCTCCAGCACGATCTTGGCTGCGGCCTGAACCACCCGGTCCCGGATCGTCGGGATGCCGAGCGGACGTTCGCCGCCGCCAGGCTTCGGGATCATCACCCGCCGCACTGGATCAGGCTGGTAGGTCTTCGAGACGAGGTCCTCGCGCAAGCCCGCCAGCCACGCGTCTACACCCGCCGCCTCGATCTGTTCGAAGGTCATCCCGTCCACGCCTGGCGCACCCGCATTGGCGCGGGCAAGCGTATAGGCACGCAGAAGGATGTCCGCGCGGCAGATTTTGTCGTAGAGAATGTAGAAGCGGGAAGCGGGCTCCGCCTTCGCCTTGCAGTACAGCTTTCTCTGAAGGCTCCTGATCTTATCGGGTGTTTCGAGGCTCATCGCCAATCACCCCCACTTCGCCAACTTCGAAAGCGTACCAGAAGTCAGGGCCCTTTCCTCTGCCGGCGTTACCCGGCTTCGACGGTCATACGACCCTGTCCGACACCCGTCCGATCCACCGCTCCGAAGCGGTGTTGAAGCCGCGACCTCCGACCCGGACGGGTCTCCCTCGATTACCCGCATCACCATTCCAACGTGCTGTGTCCCATACCCCGGCAGACCAGACAGGTGCGTTTGTCGATTGCTTCCCTGTCCGCGCGGCCTTCCCCGAGCAAAAGGCGGGTCGGCGTCTGCATCGACTCTTTCGAGGCCTGCTCGAACTTCACTAACGTTACGGCCCGCTGGATCGCTCGGCCGCCCAAGGCGGCCTTTGTCACGAGGCTTCGACGAGGCCAGTTGCCCAGCCGCGCCGCTCGTCAACTTCCGGATCAATCGACAACTCTCCGGATGGAACCTTCCTCCATAGATGATGCACGCCTTCGAGGCGCACTCTTGCCAGCGTCATACCCGCCAGGATCGATCGAGACCCCCCTTTTTCCGCGCTCTTGACGCTCTGACTGTCGATGATCGCGGCGGTCGGACTGGCCTCTCGCCCGGCCAGTTCCCGGCACTTCACGTAAAGCGCGTGATGGATACGATCCAGTGTGCGGTCATCGTCCCAGCGGCGCAGATAGTCGTTGACCGTGCTGCGTGGCGGTAGATCCTTCGGCAGTGCAGCCCACTGACAGCCCGTGCTGAGGATGTACATCACGCCGTCAACCACGTCGCGTTCGTTGACCGTTCGCTTGTTGCCGCCGCGCTTCGCGGGTGGGATCAGCGGACCGATCAGTGCCCATTCCTCGTCCGTCAGGTCGCTCGGATAGCGTAGCTTGCTTCGGTCATACCGACCACGGTTCTCGTTCGTCCACATCCCCCGGCTCCTGCGAATCGCTCCGCCGCAAGCGAATCACAAGTGATTCCAACGATTCAAGATGTTCCCGGATAGACACTAAGAGGATGTCCGAGCAGTGGCGCCGTGTGCCTCCGTTGGTGACGAGCCGGTCCGCGATCTGAAAGGGTTCGATCAACCCGCGATGTCGTGGTCCCTCGCTGTCGAACGCGAAGCCGGGGCCTTCATGGGCGCTCTCGATGATATCGCCGTCAACTCCAATGACACCAGCGGCAATGCTGATCTGAGCCGGGCCAACGCAATTCTGAAGCCAGCTTACGCAGCCGCCATCTCTCTCGTCGCCCTGATCGGCAGTTTAAGTACCTTGCACAGCGCGCTTAGGTTCTCGTCACGCGGCCTACAGTGATCTGTCTCCCAATAGTAAATGCTCACGGCGCTGACACCAACTTGCTCGGCGACTGCGGCAACTGATAGACGACGCTTGATCCGAGCATCACGGACAAAGCGAGCAAAGTTTGGTTTGCGAGCCAACTCGATGTCTCCTGCTTGCAGGTTTGTGGATAAGCGACGGTAACTTAGTGGCCGTGGTTCAAGTTTGCAAATTGACAGCGATGGGAAGAACAAAGGGATAGCCAAAACGTGGAGCAGACCGTGTCGATTATCACCTCTTACTCAACAGTCGGTAAAGTAGGCGACATTTAATGCCTCAAAGTATGACCGTATCAACTGCGGCGTGCGTTTGATTGCGCAGAGTTGCGCCTCGATCTCTCGAACGCGGACCCTACTCGAACAGATCCGATGCATCATCGAGATCGACCTCGTCGACCAAGAAATCGATTAAGGCCCGCACCCGTGCCGGCAGCCGACCGCCGTGCCCCACATAGACGACGTTGACCTCCTCGACATCGCCGGGATTGTAAGCCTCCAGCACCGGAACAAGTCGTCCCGCGTCCATGTCGGGTCCGATGTGGGTCCGGGTGTCAGATTGCCCATAATGTTGAGAACGCATTTCTTGGAAAATCAGCGGCCCAGGATTGCTGCTAAATAGAGAACCTGCTCATAGACATGGGAATATCGTTTGGCTTGCTGCCGGTAATGTGAGAACTTGCGGCCGCAGGTAACTCGCGAACGGTGGCCCGTGAGCAAGGTCGTGGCGCCCCCGACGCAACGGATCGAACATCTCCTGCGTGCCGCGGGCAAGCCAACCCAAGAACGCGTGCGCCCCTGCCTTCATGGCTTGTCCGCCCCGTCATGCCACGGGCCCCCCTGACAACCTCGTGCGAGGCAAGACCGACACGCCCTCAGCCGTACGGGGCATCCGGACAATTCTTGGATTAACGGCAATGAGACGATTGCGTTCTCAGTTTTTCCCATCATAAGCGGCAGCGCCAAGCCGCAATGGGCATTATTCTCGTCTTTGGCGGCAATCTGACACCGGTGCTATGCGTTCAGTTGCGTGATGACTTCCCGGACCTGTTCCACGACAGGCGTGCGCATCCGACGATGTCGGCCGGTGATTCCGGCCTGATGTTGGCCACCTATTCCGATTGAAGTCGGCCGGCCGTTCCGATCGATGTCGGCCGGGGTGGCGTCCGCGACCGTCCAGAGCGTCCTGAGCGACGCCACCAGGGCACGGACGGCGGTCTATGCCGGGGCTGATCTGGTCAACCGGCTGGCCAGCTTCCTGTGAGCACGCAATCTGATCCGCCGATGGTTGCGACCATCGCCGTCACGATCCTGATCGGCAGGCTTTTCGTCATCAGCGGCGTCGTAGGCTTGATCAACACCTTCCAGATGCGCGACGCGCCCGGCTTCTGGTGGTCGGTTCAGCCGAAACTGAGCTTCGCGAAGATTGCCTCGGCGCGCTTGAACGCCTTGTCCACAGCGGCAGCCGGGGTCATGCCGTTCTTGATCACATCGGCATGGCACTGGCCCCAGATCTGCTCCGAGGAGACCTGTCCCCAGGCAGGATTGAAGCCGTAGTAGGCCGCCATGGTCGGTTGCAGCACACCCTCGGTCACGTACGCCTTCCGGTGCGGATCCTTGGAGTCATCCAGCCACCACGGATCGTCCTTCACAATCTGCGGCATGGGCGGCACCCAACGGCCCAGGCCACTCTTCAGGTTCTCGTTCACCACCTGCGGCTGGATGAAGAAGCGCATGAAGTCCTTGGCCACTTCGACGTTCTTCGCGCCCTTCGGGATAAACCCGCCACCGGCACCCACCTGGCAGGGCATCTGGGTCGTGCCGTCATTCATGAGCGGCAGGCCAAGCACCCGCATCTCCCTGTAGTATTCCTGCTCGTGGCTGATCCATGCCAGCTCGGGGGACAGCGTGCCGTCGAAGTCCATGACGAACAGCTTTTCGTGGTAGGCATTGTTGTCGTCGGCGTCATTCCAACTCAGCGCCTCCGGTGGGACAAATCCGTTTCGGTACAGGCCGGTCATGAATTCCACCGACTTGATCGCTGCCTCGCGCACTTTCGGATCGTCGGTGTGCAGCTTGCCATCCGGCGTGACGATGTCCTTGCCGCCATTGGCAATCAAGAAATGGGAGAACAGGTTGTTCCCGTCGTTGGGACCGACTGTGGTGATCTGCAGTCCGCAGCCGTATACCTTGCGCATACCCTTCTTGCGCAGTTCAGTCTGCACCGGCTTGAAGAATTCCCAGACCTTGTTCCAGGTATTCGGCACATCGGACACCTTGAAGCCGGCCTTCTCGACGAGGTCGCCCCAGATATGGAACGGGGTCGCTCCCTGCTTGATCGGAACCAGGTAAAAGCTGCGCTTCTGGGTGGCGCGGTTGAAGAAGGTGGAATTGAGTAGCGCGCTCTCGGTCATCTGCGACTTGTACGGCTCAACGACGTCACTTACATCGACCAGTTTATCATCCCAGGCGTTCTGCGGCAGGATGTAGGATGGCGCGTCGAAGAACATCAGGTCCGGAACGTCGCCTGTGGTCAGCGCGGACACTGCCTTCTGACCCAGTGCCATGAACGGCATGACGCTCAGGTCGATCTTGTTGCCGCTGGCTTTCTCGTAATCACGAACCGTCTTGACGAACGCCTCATCCTCCTGCCTGACGAAGCCCTGGTTCTGCCAAACCACCGCCGTCTTGGCCTGTGCGTTGGCGATGTACGGCCGCGCCAAAGTGCCCGAAGCTGCCAGTCCAACGGACATGCGAACCATCGAACGCCGGCTCATGTTGATCACGGCCGAACTCCCTTCCCAGTTGCCCCGAACGCGCCACGTCCGGTTTGTAATGGAGACGTAAGTAACCGGCCTGTTACATTACGGCAGGCCCTCGAGGTCGGTCAATTACCCGGTTACATGCCGCTACGGCATCAGCCTGTAACCATTCGTCGATGAGAACAGCAACGTCGGGAATTCTGGGACCTCGAGCGTGCCATGCCCGTGTATTGTTGCTTCTGCCTGACAGCCGATAACCATATTATCGGCGGAGCACACATTGATGCGGCGAATGTTGGTGCCGCCTTCGAGATGGCAGGCGAGAGATGGCGGCACGTGCCACGGCTTAACTTCATCGAAGTCTGGGCGGTCGGCGAGTTGCTGCGGCGGGCGGCAGTTACTCCACCCCGACCCCCAAGGCGGAAGCAGCTTAGGCCATCGAACACAGACGATCCACCGAACGGCTGAAGCGATGGAGCGGGACGCGCCAAATGAGAAACCCGCCAGGGTGAGGGGGTTTCAGTGTTTCCTCAGACCTAAACTTTGCTCTTGGACGGCTGGCTACTCGCCAGTAGCCGCCGCGTCAAGCAATCGGCGCAATGCTGCACTGCAAAACGTCGCTTGTAGGCGAATGACCTGTCGGCTAGGTCGTGCGCCGCAGCAATGCGGTCCCCGACTGCGCCGCTGCTTTTTGAACGTGCCTCCCTGAATCCCTGAACTTGGCGGCCCGCCGATAGGGCCGCCATTTTTTGGTGGCGAGCGTCCGGACCGTCAATTTGGACGGGCGCCATCGCCCGCCGCCGATGCTACGCCCTATCAGTCCCTGCGACGGGGCATCTTCGAAGCAAACCAGCCTGAGCCGCTCTGGGACCCCCTGAGCGGCTCTTTTCTGTCCGCCGGCCCAGATCGCCGTCCATTCAGCCCTGCGCCTCCGGTCCTAGCAGCGCCACACGCCGCGGCCGGACCCGCATGTTCATCACAGGCCCCGTCACCAGCCAAGCCGCCACCACACGCCCGCCGCAGCCGCCAGAGCACCGCATGCGGCGCAACACTTCGGCTACCGTGCGGTCCCGGCAGTAGAAGCTCGCCAGTTCCGAGACAGCGAACATCCGATCGCGCCGGCAGCCTTCAGCCAGGCAATCCACCTCCAGGCAAAGGCCTGTCAGTTCATGGAGCGGGCTAGCAAGGATGGCGGATCGCTGGGCGTGAGGGGATGCGTTGGCGGCGGCCAAAGGGAGGAACATAGAGGGAACATCAGCCAGGATGCGATTGCCATTGGCCGGCGTCGTCTCGGCGACCGTCTGCGCCGTCAATCTGAACAGGCGCAATCGCCGGCCGCAGATGTTGCATTCCGTTACACCTACCCCTGTCATGGGGGCAGGTGATCGTTTTTGTCGCTAGGCTAAACTCCTCCAACCTTGGCGCGCTCATTTCCAGCCGGCTTTGCCGCGCGGGCCGCGCGCCGCGGTGTTGTAAAGGCCCGGTTCGATCAGGCGTCGGGTGCCGCTACAGATGCCGCCGATGGGCAGGCGATGTAATTCGCTAAACCGTCGGGACAGGCGCAGCCTGATTTAGCATCGGCCGCCGCGCGGGCTGTCTGCGCTACTACTGCCGCCTCTTTCACCTGCGCCCTCAATTTGGCGCTGCGCTGGCGCGCTGCCGCCGCCTGTTGGCGAAGCTCTTGAGCGTTCGCCCGCAGTTCGAGCGCGTATCGACGTAGCAACTCCGGCGAGCGCGGCATAATCCGAGCCTACAGCGTAACAGCGGCTGCCATCCAGCCATCGCGCACACCGCATCTGCGGCAGCGCCAACGGCGGCACTCCCAGTTTGACGTCGCGGATGAGCTGGTTGACCGAGGCGAAGCTGCCGGCGCGGATCACGTCGCCTGTCAGGTCGGCGAAGAAGCGCTCGACGAGATTGAGCCAGGACGATGAAGTCGGCGTGAAATAGCCGGCCCACAGCGGCGGTCGCCGCATCCCCAAGCCGGCCAGCACAGGCATGCGGGCGGTTACGTCACCGTTCGGATTACCAGGGACCCACCGGCAGGCGGTTCAAGTCGGGCAGGTATCGATCAGGACCAGCCGCTGAAGTCTCGTGGCAGACGGTCATCTCGCGCTCAGCGAGAAGATCCTGTACGTCTCTGAAGCTCAGTGTGAATGGCAGACGCAACCAGACGGAGTGCTGGATGATCATTGGCGGGAGCCGATAGCTGCGGTAGCGGAGCAACGCCATGAGCCGCAAGGCAGGCGACAACGCGCCTATGGAGTGCTTCTTCGGCAGGGCCAAGCGCGCCAGCGCTCGATCATCCGGTGCTTTTTGGGCAAATCGAAGTCGGTGGAGATAAGTCAGAGATGACTCTGATCGGTGAGACTCTCGTGCAATTTGGCGGCAAGATCGGCGCTCATAATTTGCAGAAGTTTGGCGCGGAGTTCCGGTCTGCTCTCGGTAAACTCTCTCATGTGCTCCAGATCCCATTTGGCAAGCCTTGCGGGCCCCCGCGCCACGATGTCCATTGGACTGACGAGGCCACTATACGCACTCGCATTCCCGATGAGCTGCCCGGGACGGAACACTACCATGGTTTTGCCACTGAGAACCGCTTCAGTTTCGCCGGAAATGAGGACAATCGCGTCAGAAATCCGGTGACCCCTTTTGACGATTACCTCGCCAGGCGAGAGGTCGACCCAGTGGGCAAGGCTCACCATTTTTAGGAATTCTCGCTTGTCAATGGAGCCAAATGCCACGCGGTGCAGTTCCTTCTCCTTGTCGCTAAGGATTACTGGGCGCCTTTCGAGAATGAGGGTGACGATCCGAACCCCGTTGACGAAGATGAACGCCAGTCCCCAGAAAATCGGCGGCCAGAGCGGTCTGTCCTGGAAATAGTAGTACGGCAACACGACGACATCGGCAGCGAGCGACAGAATGCGCAACTTGAGGACACCTCGCACCGAGACGGCCAACAGAAACGCAAAATTCGCGAGATTGACCAGACCGTTCAGTCCGAGGATCTGATCAGTCAGGAAGTCTCTCAATAGAACTTCCATGATTCCTTCTCCAAACCACCGACCAATCCGTCGATCAAACGATCAAACAGGGGCCGACCGCAGATCGATGGCGACGTTCAAGCCGGGTGCCTTGGTCAGCGGTTCTCCAACCGACGCGGGCGAGCCGCGCGCAGCGCCGAGTTTACGGCGCCGCGTCTTAGACCGGTTCTGTCTCTGGATCAACGACGACGAACTCACCGATACTCTGTCAGTTTCCGACGTGGCCAAGAAAATAGAGGATTGCAAATCGAACCGTGGGCATCGTCACTGTGACGCCGCGAGTCCTGCCAGACCCGGAGCCGACCTCAATAGATGAGGCCCTTGCGAGCATTCTCGACCTCCCTCCTATCAGCCGCCTGGGGATTGGTGGCAAAAACGCCAGTCTCAACCAGTCTGCCTTCCCGGTGCGCAACGCCGACCTGCCGGTAATGCTGATGATCCACCCCGAGTCATATGGCAATTATATGCGGTCAGGGCCTTTTTGCCTGCTGTGCGATTGCACGTGGGTGGAGAAATCGCATGCTGAAAATCCTTGACGCGGCGCTGTTGGTCGTTTGCGGGTTGGCGGTCACGGCCACCCCCGCGCTCGCGCTTCAAACCGTTGTAACGCAAGTCGATAAGAACCCCGACGGGTCAATGACCTATCACTTCGCCGTCAAATTGGAACCGGGCGAGACCTTGACGCCGGGCGCGTCGAAAGCGACCGCTGATTTCGTGACCATCTACAATTTCTACGGCTTGGTTGACGGGTCGGCGAAAGCGCCGCCGGGCTGGGAGTTCTCGTCCGAGGAATTTGGCCGAACCCCGACATTGAATGGATACCCGATGGTGTTGCCATTGGACGTTCCAAATACCCCGAACCTGACCTGGACGGTGACGAAGCCGGTCGCAGCGGGCCACAAGTCGACGGTTTCACAGCGACCACCCATGTGAGCACGATGGTGCAGGGTGAATACTCGGCGCAGGTCACGCGACAGGAGCCTGCTATCCAAGGCGCCGCTGCCGGAATGACGGGTGCTGCGGCCAAGGCGTCCAAACAGGCGCTGATAGGCGCGCTCGCCACGCCGAGCTTTCTTGCTGACGTGAAGTAGCACGTCTGTCGCAGACGCCGGAGGTTGCCTCAAAGGCGGCGCCCGGCGCGCCAGTAATCATCGGGCTAGGTAAGCTCGATCAACGCTCCGCAAGGGAGCACCCATATCAATGTCCTTGCTGCGCGACCTGGCGCATCCCACGAGCAACAGATGAGTTGCGCGTTCCATGAAACTAGGGTTCCTGGCGTAGGTCTCCTCGAGCTGTGCGAGGCGACACGAGAGTTGCTGATCGACCAGCAGGGACGCCGGATTCCACCGACGGTCAGGCGTGAATCGATTATGGAAGATGTCGAGGCCACGCAAGTCTTCGATGTCGAAAAGTTGAGCGAAGCAATTCCGCAGCTCACACGCGGAAAACAAGTGAAAGGGCAGCGCAATGCGGCGCCCGCTGCGGAGTTCGACCTCGCATCGGTTCAAACTGTGATCCAGCCTCAAATGACGTGCCTTTTCAATCGAATCGACGAAGATCGTTGGAGGGCTGCCGATTGAGCGCACGGTGGTGATGAAATGCCCTCTGGTCACGCGTGCCATCTCCGCGGCGACTTTCGGCAGGCATTCGACCGGCAGATGGCTCAGGACACTATAGAGGCAGAGAGTCATGTCGATCGAGGCGTCCACCGATGACAGCTGGTCCGTAAGATCTGCAACTTCGAACGTGAGACTCACCCCGGGCAGCTCAGCGAGATCGTGCGCCATGCGCCGTGCGACATGAATTTGCGCCTGGGCGACATCGAAGCCTCGCGCGGTGATGCTAGAAAATCCGAGTCGGCGAGCGTGCGTGACGAGACGACGCAGCCATGTACCCGGGCCGCAGCCAGCGTCGAGAATGCTGATCGAGGTTGCTCCGGTAGTCCGCAGGTCGCACAGTTTCGTCTCGAGCAGAGACCAAAGACACCGATCCGCGTAGGCGTGTAGCCCCTCGAAGTGGAACAGGCGCTTCGGATCACCGTCCGCGTAGGCGACGTAGTCGTCCCCGGCTCGATCGTAGACGGCAGCAATGTCCTCAACCGGAAGCTGACGCATCGCCACAATGGGGTGGCGATGTCTGGGGTGTCCGTGCATGGTTCGGCCTATATATCGAGGAAAACACGCCAGTTAAGGCATGCGAGGGATATAATTTCGAGTGGGTTGACGCCGCACGGCTCTGATTCTTGCACCCCTGCACATCCTGAACACCCACAGCAATACTATACGCGCAGGCCACGACACCGATCGCACTTATATGCGCGTCTCGCCGATCCTCTGGTCCACCATGTATTGCGACCATTCCGGTCCGCGCATTGCCTTCGCCAGGAGCCTATTCCAATGCTGACGCGTGCCCGTGCGACGATTGCACCTCGCCGCGCACCGCCCAGCCTATTGCTGCAACCGCCGGAACCGAGGGCCGCCCTGCTCGAAGCCCTCGGCGCGAACGAGGACGAGGACCATATACTCGTACTCGGCAGGGATGGCCCCGACCTGATGTGTGCTCTGCTGCGAGCCGGCGCACCACGAGTGACCCACCTCCGCTCGCACGAACGGCTGGAGGCCGACAGTGCCAGCCTGGTGATCGTGCCGCATGTCCCCTCGCTCGATTGGCTGGAGTGCGCGCTGTCGCCGATCCGCCGCGCACTGTTTACGAATGGCCATCTGGCGGTCTGTATCGACCCCTTGCCCATGACGCAGACTCGCGTCCACCGCATGCTGAAGCTGCACGGCTTTGCCGCGATTCGCGCTAGCCGTGTGGCGGCCCGCCAGGTGCTCACCGCCGAGGTGCCCGCGTTCGGCTTGCGCCGCTCCGCCAGACAGGAGCCATGACGATGCACAATCTCATATTCGGCGTCGGCGGCTCATTGACCGCGCTGGCCACGCCGTTCCGCGACACGCACGTTGACTGGACGGCGTTGGCACGCCTGTCCGGGCGGCAGATTGACCGCGGCGCCGCCGCGCTGGTCGTCTGCGGCAGTACCGGCGAGGCCGCTGCGCTGATCCTGTCGGAGTATGCGCGCGCCGTGCATACGGTGGTGGAGACCGCTGCCGGCCGCGTGCCGGTGATCGCCGGCTGCACGGCTATGGCGACGTCCGCGGCGGTTGCCATGGGCATCGAGGCGGCATCCGCCGGCGCCGATGCGCTGCTTTGCGCCGTGCCCCCCTACGTGAAGCCGACGCAGGAGGGCATCATTGCGCATATCCGCGCCATCTCCCATGCGACCGATCTTCCTGTCGTGCTTTACGATGTCCCGTCGCGCTCAGGAGTGGCGATCACTGACGATACCGTGGCGCGGTTGCATGATGCCGAGCTCATTTTCGGACTGAAGGATGCCACGGCCGATGTATCGCGGCCGACCAGATTGCGCGTGCGCTGCGGCGATGCCTTCATGCAATGGAGCGGCGACGACGCGACTGCGCCCGCCTATCGGGCGATGGGGGGCATAGGCTGCATCTCGGTCACCGCCAACGTGGCGCCGGCACTGTGCGCGCTATTGCACCGTGCCTGGGATAACGGCGACCTGGGCAGGTTTGCCGCGCTGCGCGACCTGCTCGATCCGCTGCACGCAGTGCTGTTCAATGAAAGCAATCCGATTCCGGTGAAGGCGGCGCTGGCCAGCCTCGGCTTGTGTTTGGACGAGGTGCGGCTACCGCTGACCCGCGCCACTCAGGCGACGCAGGAACGGTTGCTGGCGGTGATGCCGCAGGTGATGCTGGCCGAGGAACATGCCGCACATGGACCGCCGTACGCGCTTGCGAGTTGACGCGCCGACCTATCCAGTGGCCTGCAAGAATAGCCTGGGAACGAACGCCATGTTCGATCTTCTGATGCTTGCACTGCTCGCGGCCGCATTCGCCGGGGCCGTTGGCTACGTCTGGGCCTGCGTTGACCTGACCAAGCCTTGTAAGGCCACCGGAGACAAATCGCCATGACCTGGCAGGGCTGGCTGCAGATCGCAGTGTTCGCCGCGCTGATCACCGCCGCCGTGAAGCCACTTGGCGGTTACATCGCGCGCAACGTCGATGCTGCCGGTCGCGTGCAGCGCGCTCTGGCGCCGATGGAGAACGGCCTGTATCGCCTGGCTGGGGTCGATCCGGCCGAAGAGCAGAGCTGGGTGAGTTATGCGCTGGCGCTGCTCTGGTTCCATCTTGCGGGTATTTTGGCACTCTATGCGCTGCAACGCCTGCAGAACCTGCTGCCACTCAATCCGCAGCAATTCGAGGCTGTCACGCCGGATCTGGCACTGAACACGGCGGTGAGCTTTGCCACCAATACGAGCTGGCAGTCATACGGCGGCGAGACGACAATGAGCTACCTGTCGCAGATGGCGGGGATCACCGTCCAGTCGTTCCTCTCCGCTGCCACGGGTGTCGCTGTGGCCATCGCGCTGGTGCGCGGTTTCGCACGCCGCTCGGCGCAGACGATTGGCAATTTCTGGGTCGATGTAACGCGGATCACGCTCTATGTGCTGCTGCCGATCTGCGTGATCGCCGGGCTGTTTCTGGTCTGGCAAGGCGTGCCGCAAACTCTCGGCGCGTATGTCAGCGCGACGACATTGGAAGGCGGGAGCCAGATTCTGGCGCGGGGGCCGGTCGCTTCGCAGGAGGTGATCAAGCTGCTCAGTGGTGACGGTGGTGGCTTCTTCAACGTCAATTCGGCGCATCCTTTCGAAAATCCGACCGCATTGGCCGGAATGCTCGAAATGCTGCTGATCTTCATGATCGGCGTGGCGCTCACCAACACGTTCGGCCGGATGGTCGGCGACCAGCATCATGGCTGGGCGTTGTTTGCCGCCATGGCGCTGATGTTCGCGGCGGGTCTCGCGGTGGTCTACGCCAGCGAGGGCACGCACAACGCGGCACTGTCCCCATTCGGAATCGATCAGGCGACAGGTCCCTTGCAGGCCGGCGCCAACATGGAAGGCAAGGAGGTGCGCTTCGGTGTCGGTCAATCCGCGCTGTTCGCCACCGTCACGACGACCTCCTCCGACGGCGCAGTCAATTCTATGCATGACAGCTTCAAGCCGCTGTCCGGCCTCGTGATGATGGCCAACATGATGCTGGACGAGGTCATTGTCGGCGGTCCTGGTTCGGGCCTGTTCGGCATTCTGTTGTTCGCCATAGTCACCGTATTCGCGGCAGGGCTCATGATCGGGCGGACGCCCGAGTATCTCGGCAAGAAGATCGAAGGCAACGAGGTGAAGATGACCATTCTGGCGCTGCTGTGTGTGCCGGCGTTCATCCTCGGTATGTCGGGTGTGGCCGCCGTGTTGCCCTCGGGTATGGCCGGCCTGAACAATGCTGGGCCGCACGGCTTCTCCGAGATGCTGTATGCGTATACGTCGGGTGCCGCAACGAACGGCAGCGCGTTCGCCGGCCTGAGCGCCAATACGCCGTTCTACAATTTGACGCTGGCGGCCGCGATGTTTGCCGGACGCTTCATTGTCATCGTGCCGGTGCTGTGCATCGCTGGAATGTTGGCGGCAAAGCGCGTCGTGCCCGCGTCGGCAGGCACGCTGCCGACGCACGGCATGCAGTTCATCGGCCTGCTCGTCGGCACGGTGATAATCGTCGGTGGGCTGACGTTCTTCCCGGCACTTGCGCTCAGACCTGTCGCTGAACACTTCGCCATGCAGGCGGGATTGACCTACTGATCTGGCGACCGCCGACGAATGATCAGGGCAACGGCTCGCCCTTACCCTTGGGAGGCAGTACGCAACGCTGCTTGATCGGCGAAAGGCCAATCCGTGGGGAAAGTCGTCGTTCTGGGCCGCCTCCTTGTCGCCACAACCCTGGAGGCGGGCGGTGACGCCGTCGGGCTGCATCACCGTGCGATCGTCGCCCGCATTGTAATGCTCCTGCTCGGCGGAATCATGCTGTTCTGCCCCGGCGTCGTCCTCAATCAGGCACCGTTCGCCTTCGGCCGGTTGATCGGCGCGAATGTCACCACCTTCTTTGTCGTTGGTCAGGTCATCAACCTGGTTGCGTTCGGAACACCGCCTAGCATCCCCGTCGCCGCAGGGGCCTTCTGATCATCATCAGGGGCGCGGTTATTGCATTATGGGATCGCCCTGCCTGAAGGGGGACCAAATCGCGTCGGCAACGGCTAGAGTCGGCAATCCACCACCCGCCATCTGGCACGGTGTCCGATATTCATCGATAATCGTTTGTATCGGCCCGGCCGCCTCGCGTATTTGCTGACCTTCTCTCCCCACATCGCACCTGACCATGCACCGACGACTGCCGTTGCTGTTCCGCGCCATCGCCTATGGGCTTCGTGGCGGATTCCTGATCCGGCCGTTCATCATCGCGCTGGTGCTCGGCGCCGTCGGCGGCGTGCTGTCCTCGCTCGAAGAGCAGGTGCCGACGCTCAGCGCGTGGGTTCCCGCGACACTGTTCCCGTCGCGCCAGGATCCGCAAGTGGCGCAGGTTATCCTGAGTGCGATCGCTACCTCGATCATGACAGTGGTTTCCATTGTCTTCGCCATCCTGCTGATGACGCTGACACTGGCCTCGACCCAGTTCTCGCCACGCATCCTGGTCATCTTCGTGCGGGACCGGGGAACGCAATGGACGCTGGGTGTATTCCTTGGCACCTTCTCCTACTGCATGGCCACGCTGCCGGCTGCGCGCTCTCTACCGGTCGCCTTTGTGCCGGTCCTCACCGTCACCGGCGCCATGCTGCTGGCTCTGGTCGCCGTTGGCTGGCTGATCTTCTTCATTCACCACATCTCACAGGCGATCAGCGTCAATCACATTGTCGACCGCATCGCGCGGGAAACTGAGCTTGTCATCGACGAATTGATGCCGCGGCCACGAACGCGGTTTGAACCGATGAGCCGGCTTCCTCTGGACGATACAGGTCAGACAGCGATCCTGAACCAGCGCTCGGGCTATGTCCGCTTCGTCGACGTCGGTCAGTTGCTGTATTTGGCAAAGTCCTGGCGCGTCCGCATCCGGGTGGAGCGTGGCGTTGGCCAGTTCCTTCCGGCCGGTGTGCCGCTGTTGCACGTCTCGCGCGAGGACCGCATCAATCCGATGCGCGCCGCCGAATTGCTGGGCGCTTTCGATATCGGGCCTACGCGCACATTTCAACAGGACGTGGAGTTCGGTGTCATCCAGATCGTTGACATTGCGCTGCGGGCGATCTCGCCGGCGATCAACGATCCCAGCACCGCGATCAGTTGCATCGACCAGCTCAGCCGCATCCTGATCCGCTGGCTTGGCCGCGCGCCACCGGCATCGGTTCTGTCCAATCCGCCACATGTCCCTCGGGTGTCCGTGCCGTGGATCAGCGTCGACGGCATGCTCGACACCGCTTTCGAGCAGATCCGTCACTACGCGGCGAACGATGCTGCCGTCAGCCTGCGGCTGCTGCGGGCGATTGGTGATATTGCCGGCACTCTGCAGCAGGATGATACCCGCGCCAATCTTCTGGAACGGGCGCGCCGGGTGATCGATGGGTGCGACGCGCGGCTGGACGAAGTCGACGCAGCACGGTTGCAGCAACGCCTTGCCACGATCGAGCAGGCGGTGCGCCTGAGGAGTCAGTGAACCGGTAGGCTGGGTGGGTTGGCTGGACATTTGGCAGGAGCACGTCCGGATCCGCGGGATCCGATGCAGCCCTCGCTCGACTGATCCTGAGGATGACAGAAAACAGGCAACGCGACCTCGAAAGTCCCCACGAATGGCAATAATGATGCCGGTGCATGGATGCGGATTATTGCCGCGCCCGCGGCGAACCAGTGGCTGCGCGCGATGGTGTCCTTGATCGCCGTTTCGGCGCGTTCGATAGCCCGTTCTGTAGGCCGGCCGTGCCGAGTGGCGACGGCCCATGTGGTCGGCGCTTGCGTGATGATCTTTACCTTTCGCGCGCGAGGCACCGGTGCAGTCGGCACATCGTCCACCGCAGTAAGGCGAACCGCGACCTGCCACAGACCCGGTGCCTTGCGTTGCTGTAAAACTGGCCGTTCTGCATCGAGGGAGGCGGCCCTTTGATTGTCGCCACTCACATATTTCACCAAGCGAAGCAGCGCCGTTCCGCGCGCCGGGGTCATATCGCCTTTGACGCAGGTCTGAGCAAAGCAGCCGCCTGGGACCTGGTGGATCTGGACTGATCCATAGGATGCAATGATGGTCTCGGCGGTCTCCTTGCTCCATAACAGGATGCGCCAGTCGGTCGGAAGCATCCGAGTGCAGCGCTTCAGAAAGGCGGCAGCCACCGTCTTGCCGACCCGATGTATTGGGACGTGAGCGTTTGCTTCAGCATCGTGTCCCGATGGCGCATTGTCAGCGAGGTCAAATGAATGATGGGCCCGAGAGAAGATTTGGGGTGTCATGACAAGTGCCCCTGTGACCGTCGTGTGTTCTGTCCGAAGCGTTGGACGGAGCGCTTTGTCAGCCGGAAGCCGGTGATGAGCAGCATACAAAGCACTGGCCCGAACACGACGATAACGGCCATGGCCGCCAGACGTAGCAGCAAGGCTTGATGGTAGAGGGAATGCCCGTTGCTCATGGCGTCGAATATCGGGCAGAGGCGCATATAAGTTCGATATTGCTCGTGAGCACTCGACGCAGTTATCGTCGTTGCATCGCGTCGGCCAGCGCGCATTTATATGCAGTCTATATATAGAATTTGTCGCTTCGACATCGATTTTATATGCATACTCGCACTAGGTACCGGCAGGAGCGTATTGCGGGGCACGCTTGATGTGGCCCGCCGCCTCCGCATGGAGTGTGGCGTGGACAAACTCGACACCGCCTTCGGTGCGCTACCGCGTGCAGTCGATGAGGCGCCTGAGCCGGCCCAAGACACTCAGACACAGTATACGCCCGGGAATTCCTGAAGCAGGCGGGGTTGGTCATCGGGGTCTGCCTGGGACTGGCAGTGCTTGCCCAGCTCCTGGTGATGGTCGTCGGAGAATAATGACCCGCCACAGATGACAGGCCGCGCCGGCTTGTTGATCGACATTAATGCGCGCCGTTCACCGGATGTTAAGGCTTGGGCCGTTCAGTCACGGCGGCGCGCCAAAATAGCTGAGGGGAAGCAATGCCGTCATCTCGAGAGCGCCGCCGGTCCACGCGAATAACGCGTGCCGCCACGCTTGCGGCTGCCCTGGCTCCGGTCGTGGCCGTGGCGCAGCCCGCGCCACCAGCCGCCGCGCCGGCACCCGAGCCGACGCCTGGGCTTTGGGTCAACGGCATCCATCTCTCCGCCCAGATCGAAGCTGGGCTGATGGGCAATCCGTCCGGACCCGCCGATGGCCTCAACTTCGGCCAACTGTTCACCGACCACGCCAACCAGGCCCAGCTCAACCAACTTCTACTGACGGCAAACAAGCCGCTCGATCCGAAGGACCCCGACTACCAGTGGGGCTTCAAATTGCAGTTCATGTATGGTTCCGACGCCCGCTATACCCAGTTCCTGGGCGAACTGAACCGTGTCGATCCGAATTCGCGCTACCAGCTCGATGTGGTCGAAGCGAACGTGCTCGCGCACCTGCCCTGGCTCACTGAAGGCGGCATCGATCTGAAGGCCGGGCAATATCCGACCCCGCTTGGCTACGAGACGATCGATCCATCGACCAACCTATTCTATTCACACTCGTACATCTTCCAGTTCGGCTTGCCCTTCAAGCACACCGGGGCGCTGACCGTGATGCATGTCAACGGGATGCTTGACATCTATGCCGGCGCTGATACCGGCACCAACACCACGTTCGGACCGCTGGGAGACAACAATGGAGCGGTCGGCGGCCTCGGCGGGTTCAACCTGACCTTCCTGGATGGCAACCTGACCATTCTGGCGCTGACCCATTTCGGTCCGGAGCAGCCGACCCGGCTGCTGTCGCCGCTCGGCTTCAACGCCAACGGTCAATGGCGTTACTACAACGATGTCATCGTGACCTGGAAGGCGAGCGACCGACTGACGCTGGTCAGCGAGGCAAACCTGGTGCGTGACGGCTTCGGCACTGTCAACAAGCCGGTGAATGGTTTCGGCTTCGCGCAATATGCGTCCTATGCGCTAACTGACACTGTCGCGCTGAACGGACGCGTGGAATACTGGCGCGACGATAATAACTTCTTCGTCGCCTCCTTCCCCAGCAACAACGCTCCAATCCTCGCGCAACAGGGCTTTGCCCCGTTTGTCCACACTGCCCCGGGTACGAACACGACCTATGGTGCCCTGACCCTTGGTGTGACATGGAAGCCGTCGCTTCCGGTGCCGGTCACCGGGCTGCTGGTTCGTCCGGAAGTGCGTTGGGACCATGCCTTCACCAACAATCATCCGTTCAACGCGCAGAGCGACAACAACGCAGTCACCATCGGCGCCGATGTCGTGGTCACGTTCTGAAACATGTCCGTGGATTTATATGGAATTTATACGCTGATGCCCCCCGGGTGCCATCGTTTCTATACGGTGCGGGGGCCTAGCTTGTGTGCAACGCTGCATGCGTGCCGCATGTGGCGGCATCGTTGCTGACCGAGGAGAAATCCTATGCTCGACGTCGTCTATATCCTGATCGGCGCCGCTTTCCTTGGGGGTTGCGTGCTCTACGCGCGCGCCTGCGATCGTTTGTGAGGCCACCACAATGACCCTCGATTATGTGCTGGGCTCGATCGTGACGATCGGCCTGCTGGTCTATCTGGTTTACGCCCTGATCCGGCCAGAGAAATTCTGAGCCGGATCCCAAGGAGCAATGTGAGATGACGTTCAACGGGTGGCTGCAGATCGGGCTGTTCGCCGTTCTGATCGTCCTACTGACCAAGCCGTTCGGCGGCTACATGACGCGCGTTTTCAGCGGCGAGCGCACGCCGCTGCGTCCGGTGCTGCGCCCGATCGAGGTCGGCATCTACAAGATGTGCGGCGTCCGCGAGGACGAGGAGCAGCATTGGGTGGCCTATGCCATCGCGATGCTGGCGTTCAGCTTCGCCGGCTTCGTTATCATGTATGCGATCCAGCGCCTGCAGAACGTGCTGCCGTTGAACCCACAGGGCCAGGATGCGGTGTCGCCTGACCTGGCGTTCAATACGTCGGTCAGCTTCATGACCAACACCAACTGGCAGTCGTACGTGCCTGAGACGACGATGAGCTACTTCACACAGATGACTGCGTTGACGGTGCACAACTTCGTGTCAGCTGCCACCGGTATCGCACTGGCGATTGCGCTGATCCGCGGCTTCGCGCGGCGTTCCGCACAGACGATCGGCAACTTCTGGGTCGATCTGACCCGTTGCGTGCTCTACATTCTGCTGCCGGTCTCGGTGGTTGTTGCCCTGGTGCTGATCTGGCAGGGCACGCCGGATAATCTGCACGCCTATACCGAGGTTACCACGCTGGATGGTGGCAAGCAGCTCATCGCGCAGGGTCCCGTCGCCTCGCAAGAGGTCATCAAGGTATTCGGCACCAACGGCGGCGGATTCATGAACGCCAACTCGGCGCATCCGTTCGAGAATCCGACTGCGCTGACCAACCTGATCCAGATACTGCTGATCTTCTCGATCGGCGCCGGTCTGACCAACGTGTTCGGTCGCATGGTCGGCAACCAGCGTCAGGGCTGGGCAATCTTCGCCGTGATGGGTGTCCTGTTCCTCGCCGGCATTGCCACGGCTTACACTGCTGAAGCGCCGGGCAACCCGGCCTTTGCGGCATTCCAGGTTGATCAGTCGCCAAGTGCCTTGCAAGCCGGCGGCAACATGGAGGGCAAGGAGGTCCGCTTCGGACTCGCCAACTCTGTCCTGTTTGCCACCGTTACAACCGACACATCCTGCGGTGCGGTCAACACCATGCATGACAGCCTACTTCCACTGGCCGGCATGGTGCCGCTGGCCAATATGATGTTCGGCTGCATCTTCTTCGGTGGCGTCGGCTCGGGCCTCTACGGCATGCTGATGTTCGTCATCGTGTCGATGTTCGTCGCCGGGCTGATGGTCGGTCGCACGCCGGAGTATCTCGGCAAGAAACTGGAGGCGAAAGAGGTCAAGATGGCCATGCTCGCCATCCTGATCCTGCCGCTATCCATGCTGGGCTGGACCGCGCTTGCCGTCGTGCTTCCCCTTGGAACCGGCGCGATGAACAACGCCGGGCCGCACGGATTCACCGAGGCGCTCTATGCCTACACATCGGCGACCGCCAACAATGGCAGCGCCTTCGCCGGCCTGTCCGCCAACGTGCCGTTCTGGAACGACACGCTCGGCATGGCAATGTTCATGGGGCGCTTCCTGATGATCATCCCGATGCTGGCGATCGCCGGTTCTCTGGCGAGGAAGAAGATCGTGCCGATCTCGGCCGGAACCTTCCCCACTGACAAGCCGCTGTTCGTCGGCCTGGTGGTGGGCGTGGTCGTGATCACCGGCGGTCTGATCTTCTTCCCAGCTGTTTCCCTCGGGCCGGTCGTGGAGCACTTCGCGATGCACGCCGGCACCCTCTTTGATACAGGCAGCTAATCCCATGGAAATCAGGAACAAAATGCGCGGCTCGCAGTCGTCGATCATGGACCCTGCGATCCTCGTACCGGCGATCGGACAGTCCTTCGTTAAGCTCGATCCGCGTGTGCTGATCAAGAACCCGGTGATGTTCGTCGTCGAAATCGTCGCGGCGCTCACCACGGTGATCTTCATCCGCGAGCTTCTGGCCGGCGACGGCGCCCATCTCGGCTTCACCTTCCAGATCATCGTCTGGCTGTGGATCACCGTGCTGTTCGCCAACTTCGCCGAAGCGGTGGCGGAAGGCCGCGGCAAGGCGCAGGCGGCGACATTGCGCAAGGCACGAACCGAGACAACCGCCAGGCGACTTGCGTCGCTCACAGCCGATGCGTTCGAGGTCGTGGCCGCCCCGGAGCTGAAGCAGGGTGATGTCGTGCTGGTGGAAGCAGGCGAACTGATCCCCAGCGATGGCGAGGTCGTGTCGGGTATCGCCTCCGTCGACGAGTCGGCGATCACCGGTGAATCGGCTCCGGTCATTCGCGAATCGGGCGGCGATCGCTCAGCCGTGACTGGCGGCACGCGTGTGCTGTCGGACTGGATCAAGGTGCGTATCACCGCAGCGCAGGGTTCGACCTTCCTGGATCGCATGATCGCGCTGGTGGAGGGCGCGGAGCGACAGAAGACACCGAACGAGATCGCGCTGAACATCCTGCTGGCCGGTCTGACGATCATCTTCGTGTTCGCCGTGGCAAGCATTCCAAGCTTCGCAACCTATGCAGGTGGCGCAGTCTCCGTGGTGATCCTGGTGGCGCTGTTCGTTGCGCTGATCCCGACGACGATTGGTGCGTTGCTGTCGGCGATTGGCATCGCCGGTATGGATCGGCTGGTTCGGTTCAACGTGCTGGCGATGTCGGGCCGTGCGGTGGAAGCGGCCGGCGACGTCGACACTTTGCTGCTCGACAAGACCGGCACCATCACGCTCGGCAATCGCCAGGCGACCGAGTTCCTCCCGCTTGGCGGCGTCAGCGAGCAGGAACTGGCAGACGCGGCACAGCTTGCCTCGCTGTCGGACGAGACGCCGGAGGGCCGTTCCATCGTCGTGTTGGCGAAGGAGAAGTATGGCATCCGTGGACGCGAAATGGCACCGATGGGTGCACGCTTCATCGCGTTCACCGCACAGACCCGCTTGTCGGGCATCGACTTCGATGGCTCGATCATCCGCAAGGGCGCCGTCGATGCTGTGTTGGCATTCGTTCGCACTGCGCCCGGCAATGGCGACGGCGGCGGTGGTGTGGCGGTTGCTGCTGCTATCAGGCCGACCGTGTCGGACGCCGCGATACGCGAACTCACCGCGAAGTCTGATGAGATCGCAAAGTCGGGCGGCACGCCGTTGGGCGTTGCCAAGGATGGCAGGCTGCTCGGAGTCATCCATCTGAAGGACATCGTGAAGGGCGGCATCGCGGAACGTTTCCTGGAGCTGCGGCGGATGGGGATCCGCACGGTGATGATCACCGGGGACAATCCGCTGACTGCCGCAGCGATCGCCGCCGAATCAGGTGTGGACGACTTCCTGGCGCAGGCTACGCCCGAGGCCAAGCTGAAGCTGATCCGAGACGAGCAGGCGCAAGGTAAGCTGGTGGCGATGTGCGGTGACGGCACCAACGACGCGCCGGCGCTGGCACAGGCTGATGTCGGCGTGGCGATGAACACCGGCACCATGGCGGCCCGCGAAGCCGGCAACATGGTCGATCTCGACAGCGATCCCACCAAGCTGATCGAGATCGTCGAGATCGGCAAGCAGCTCCTGATGACACGCGGGGCGTTGACGACGTTCTCGATTGCCAACGACGTGGCGAAGTACTTCGCCATGATCCCCGCGATGTTCATTGCGTTCTATCCGCAACTGCAGGCGCTGAACGTGATGCGGCTCGGCAATCCGGAGAGCGCGATCCTGTCCGCGATCATCTTCAACGCGTTGATCATCGTGGTGCTGATTCCGCTGGCGCTGAAGGGCGTGGCGTACCGGCCGATCGGTGCCGCGGCGATCCTGCGGCGCAACCTGCTGCTCTATGGCGTCGGCGGCATCATCGTGCCGTTCGTCGGCATCAAGCTGATCGACATGCTCGTAACTTCCATCGGTCTGGCGTGAGAGGACCGCACCAATGAAAAATATTCGCCCCGCGATCGTGATGATCATCACCATGACGGTGATCACCGGCCTGATCTATCCGTTATTGATGACAGGTATTGCCCAGGCTGTGTTCCCCTATCAGGCGAACGGCAGCCTGATCGAGAAGGACGGCAAGGTGATCGGCTCGGCGCTCATCGGTCAGAACTTCACGTCCGACAAGTACTTCCATGGCCGCCTGTCAGCGACGACGGAACCGGATCCCAAGGACGCGACCAAGACCGTGCCGACGCCTTATGCTGCCGACAACTCGGCCGGCTCCAATCTTGGACCCACGTCCAAGGCGTTGGTGGATCGTGTGAAGGATGACGCAGCCAAGCTGGCGGCGGAGAATCCGAACACGCCGATCCCGGTTGATCTGGTAACGACTTCGGCGAGTGGGCTGGATCCCGATATCACGCCGGCCGGTGCGCTTTTCCAGGTGCCTCGCGTGGCCAAGGCGCGCGGGCTGCCGGAAGCCAAGGTTCGGCAGTTGGTGGAGAACCGGACAAGCGGCCGTCTCCTCGGCATTATCGGCGAGCCGCATGTGAACGTGCTGAAGCTGAACCTGGCCCTGGACGAACAGAAGAGTTGAGGGAGCGCAAGCTCCCTCCCTTCACCCGGCGAACGCATGACGCAGCGCCGGAGGCTGCTGGTGATCGACGACGACCCGGCGATCTTTCGCTACCTGCGCCGTGGCCTTGCACGCGAGGGCTACGACGTTGCGGCGGCCCCGGTTGAGAACATGCTCGCCCGGATCGATGAATCGCCGCCCGATGCTGTGCTGCTGGACCTCGCCCCACCGTACGCCAGGTCGCAGATCCAGGCGATCAAGGCCCGGTCGCCGGCGCCATTGATCGGCCTGATGCCGAGTGAGGACACGCAGGCAATCATCGCCGCACTGGACGCCGGGGTGGACGATTGCGTCGCCAAACCGTTCGGGCTGGGCGAGCTGGCTGCGCACATCCGCAAGGTCCTACGCCGTGACATTTGGCGCCGTGGCGAGGCGCCTTGCTTCAGCTCGCCGTCACTGCAGATCGATCTGGTGTTCCACCGCGTCCACCGCGGCGGCCGCACTCATTCGTTGTCACGGCGCCAGTTCCAAGTGCTGAAGCTGCTGCTGGATGCTGACGGCAGAGTGCTGACCCATCGCGATCTGATGCACGCGATCTGGGGTCGGGACGATGGTGGTAGCGTTGCCTTGTTGCGGAAGGTGGTTCAGGATTTGCGGCGCAAGATCGAGCCAGACCCAAGGCAACCGGTGCATATATTGAGCCATAGTCGGGTCGGCTATCGGTTCGACCGGTCGCAGCACTGATGGTGACGCAGTTGGACGATCGGAGTTCGCGCGAAGGCCGCCCTTCCCCTGACGCGCTGCTGCAGGCGGCGCAACAGGAAACGCGCGGGCGCCTGAAGATCTTCGTCGGTGCCGCCCCGGGCGTGGGCAAGACTTACGAAATGCTCACCGCGGCGAGGACGCACCTTCAGGAAGGCGTCGATGTGGTCGTCGGGGTCGTCGAGACCCATGGGCGAAAGGAAACCGAGGCACTATTCGCAGGCCTTGAGGTGATCCCACGCCAGCGCGTCGAGTACAAGGGACGCGCCCTGGATGAGATGGATCTCGACGCACTGCTGGCACGGCGTCCACAACTCGCACTGATCGATGAGCTGGCGCACACCAATGCGCCGGGCAGCCGCCATCCCAAGCGTTACATGGATGTCGAGGAGTTGATCGCCGCCGGCATCGATGTCTACACCACGCTCAACGTCCAGCATATCGAAAGCCTGAACGACGTCGTCGCCCGGATCACCCGCATCAGAGTGCGCGAGACGGTACCGGATTCGATCATCGACAAGGCAGACAACATCGAGCTGATCGACCTGACTCCGGACGATCTGATCCAACGGCTGAAGGACGGCAAGGTCTATGTGCCGCACCAGGCCGAGCGCGCCATCCGCCACTACTTCTCGCCGGGCAATCTGACCGCTTTGCGCGAGCTCGCTCTGCGCCGCACGGCGCAGCGCGTCGACGAACAGATGGTCAGCTACATGCAGGCCCACGCGATCGCCGGACCCTGGGCGGCCGGCGAACGAGTGCTGGCCTGCGTCGGCGGTGATCCTAGCAGTATTGACGTAGTGCGCCACGCCAAACGCATGGCCGACATGCTGAAGGCGCCGTGGACAGCGGTCCATATCGAGACCGGGCGCAATCTGAACATGAGCGAGGCGAAGCGTGATCGCATCGCCGAGGCATTGCGGCTGGCGCAGCGTCTGGGTGCCGAGATTGTCACCCTGCCGAGCCAGGATGTCGCGGACACAATCGCGGAGTACGCGCGCGCGAACAACTTCACGCAAATCATCATTCTCCAGCCTCGGCGGTCGCGCTGGCTGGAACTGCTGTATGGCACAATCGCTCAGGCCCTGATACGCAAGGCCTACGGCGCCGGTGTCCATGTGATTGGGCACAGCAGAGAGGCGGCGGAACCGCAAGGGGGCTCGCCGTCGGTGCCGATTGCCCGCGGCACCGATGCCAGAGCGTATCTGGGCAGCCTCGCCTTTGTCGCGGTGGCACTTGGCGTTGGCCTTGTACTGCACCAAGCGCTGGGTGTCGCGAGTATTGCATTGACATTCCTCACCGCGGTGCTGGTTTCCGCGGTTGCCTATGGGCTGTGGCCCGCCTTGTTCGCGTGCTTTGCCAGCGTACTCGCCTACAACTTTTTCTTCCTGCCGCCGCTCCACACCTTCACCATCGCCGATCCTGAGAACGTCGTCGCGCTTTTCTTCTTCGCCATCACGGCGGTGATCGCGAGCAACCTGACAGCGCGAGTGCGCGCGCAGGCGATCACGGCAAGCCAGCGTGCGCGCACGACGGAGGAACTCTATCAGTTTAGCCGCAAGCTGGCGGGGGCGGCGAACCTCGATGACCTACTGTGGGCCACCGTGCATCAGATTGCCCTGATGCTGAAGGTACATGTCGTCATCCTGTTGCCTGAGGGCGATAGCGTGGCGGTGCGGGCCGGCTTCCCACCAGAGGACAGCCTGGATGCCGCGGATGTCGCGGCTGCGCAGTGGTGCTGGGACAAGAACCACGCTGCCGGACGGGGCGCTGACACGCTGCCCGGCGCCAAGCGACTGTTCCTGCCGATGCAAACCGGCCGTGGTGCGGTTGGCGTGATCGGGATCGATCGCGACGAACCGGGGCCCATTCTTACACCCGATCAGCAACGATTGCTCAATGCGCTGGCAGACCAGGCAGCATTGGCGATCGAGCGGGTGAACCTGGTCGAGGACGTGGACCGCGCGCGCCTTGTCGCCGAGACCGACCGGTTGCGCGCGGCGTTGCTGACATCGATCTCTCACGATCTGCGTACTCCGCTGGCGTCCATTCTCGGGTCGGCCACCAGTCTCGCGGCGCAGGATGAGGCACTCGACCGTGCGACGCGGCGCGAACTGATCCGTACTATTCAGGAAGAGTCGGAGCGGCTTAACCGTTTCATCGGCAACCTTCTGGATATGACGCGCATCGAGTCCGGCTCGATGAAGCCACGGACCGGTCCTATCGAATTGTCGGACGTGATCAGCAGTGCGCTGCGGCGCGCAAGCAAAATTCTTGCCGCTCACCGGACGCAGATCCGTCTCGAGCCTGGCCTACCAATGCTTGATTTAGATGACGTGCTGTTCGAGCAGGTCCTGTTCAACCTGCTCGACAACGCGGCCAAGTATGCGCCGGCCGGCTCTCTCGTCACTGTGAGGGCGTGGCGACAGAATGGCCAGGTCTGCGTGCAGGTGATCGATGAGGGGCCAGGAATCCCACCTGCCGACCTGGAGCACGTGTTCGACAAGTTCTACCGCGCTGCTAGCGCGGACCGCCGCCGCGCCGGAACCGGCCTCGGACTCGCTATCTGCCGCGGCTTCGTCGAGGCGATGAACGGGACCATTACGGCCGCCAACCGCACCGATCGACCGGGTGCGGTGTTCACCATGACGTTGTCGGTTCCGGTCGACGCTGCGCGTTTGGAAGAGGTAGTTCAGTGACGGAAGGCGCTGGGCCACTCAGGATTCTCGTCGTCGATGACGAACCCGCGATACTGCGCTTCCTGCGCGCCGGCCTCGGCGGGCAGGGTTACGTGGTACTCGAGGCGGAGAACGGTCAGAAGGCGCTGGATGCCGTACGGAGCAAACGGGCCGATATCGTCGTGCTCGATCTTGGTCTACCAGATATCGACGGGCTGGAGATCATCCAGCGCGTCCGCAACTCGGGCTCCACAGTACCAATCATCGTGCTGTCCAGTCGCAGCGACGATTTCGCGAAAGTTCAGGCGCTGGACTACGGGGCAGACGACTATGTGACGAAGCCCTTCGGCATCGAGGAACTTCTGGCAAGGATCCGAGCCGCGCAGCGGCATCGGTTGCAGCAGCAAGGCGAGAAACCAATATTCCGTACTGGGAACCTCACTGTTGACCTGGTACGGCGCGTCGTGACTGTGCGCGGCAAGGAGGTGAAGTTCTCACCACGGGAGTACGATTTGCTGCGACTGCTCGTAGCGCACGCCGGGAGGGTTCTGACGCACAACATGATCCTGCGCGAAGTGTGGGCCCCGCAGACCGACGTACAGTACCTCCGCATCTATATCCGGGCGCTTCGCCAGAAGATCGAGTTCGACACCGAAAAGCCGGAGTATATCGTGACGGAGACGGGGGTGGGATACCGATTGAGGGCGCCCGACTGATGACGATTGGCGAACTGATCGGGACGAACCAAGTTATCGTGGGGCTGCGTGTCGGCGATAAGACGCAGCTCTTACAGGATCTGGCACGACGAGCCAGTGCCGTGCTGTCCTTGGATCAGCGCTTGATCCTCGACGCGATGCAGGCGCGCGAGAGTCTGGGGTCTACCGGACTTGGCAAGGGGTTTGCGTTGCCGCACGCACGGCTGGACGCGCTATCGCGCTTTTTTGCGCTGTTCGTGCGACTTACCCGACCGATCGATTTTGCGTCGATCGATGGGTTGCCGGTGGATCTGGTCATCCTGTTGCTGACCCCAGCAAACGCCGGCAATCAGCATCTGGCAACGCTTGCGACATTGTCGCGACCATTGCGCAGTGAGGCATTCATGCGGCATTTGCGACAGGCACCAGATGCAAAAGCGCTGCATGAGTTGCTCGCCAAGCCAGCCGGGTAGCACGCTGTCCGCATCCTGCTCGCCAGCTCGGTGCTGACTCTGTCGGATCCATCAATTGGCGCGTCGAATTCTATGGAATCTTTATGGCGGACTTCGATATATCGCGCTCAAGCAGGCATCCTGCAGTCTGCCTGACGCGGACCCGCGCTTTCGCGACATCCAGGACAGGGGAGGTCCGCATGGCCGATCTCGTCGACATTGTGCTACCCGCCGCTGCGCAAGCGGCTGCCGAAGCACTCGGGCTGAAGGTTCAGCGCAGCGTGACAAGCGGCGCGCGCGTTCGCGATATTCGCCGCGATGAGGCCGCACTCGCGATTGAGTATCTTCGTGAGTGGGGCTTTACCGCGCGCATTGTGGAGCATACGCCGGTAGACGAGCCCAATGCGGCACGCACGGCGTAAACAAGGTGATAGGCGGATATTTCCAATGAGCAAGAAGAAGGATCGAGCGTGGTTCATTTGTCCGCAGTGGGCGGAATTGGTATCACGCCATTATGAGAGCGATGCTGACGCGGCCCGAGAGCTGAAGACTGATCCGAAGGTGCTAGCGAGGCTCCGATCGCGCACGCCCGTCTCCAAATCGACATTGCTTCGGCTTCTGCGCGCCTTCGCCAACCGACATGTTATCGGCTCGCCAATCGTCGATCTCGTCGTCGATACAAGATCGCGTTGACGTTGACCTTCATCTTGCTCTTCAGGGTTCGCAACATCGAACGTGAGGTGCAGCCCTGGTAGTCCTTAAAGGTCCTGAGCGTGGACGGCCGTCGCTCGATCAACGCTCCGCAAGGCATTGCTCGCCGCGCGCCAAGCGTCGGACTCAATGTTCAACGTCGATGCCTACATCGTTGACCAACGCAACACGCAGTCACCGTGATCAAGAGGCACGCGGTATTGTTTGCGCGGAACGGCGTTGGCGCGCTGCGCTTCGCCCTAGCCAAAGGAGAAATTCTCGCCGGAAGCTCGTAGACTAGCCCAGAACTCCGCTGACCGCACGTTCAAGCAGAGTTGCAGCGCGGGGCCATTGATCGGGAACTTTTTGTCCACCTCGACCACCCATTCGGAAGATCGGAAAGGACGCAGATCGCTAAACGGCGTCTGGGTCCATACGCCGCGCGGCCGGCCCGCTTTGGCCGCCTGCGATCGCCCAATCGATGTCGGTCAGATTCAGTCTTCCTAAGGGCCCTAGCAGTGGCTCAAGGCTGAGAAACTTCACTTCCGCACCGTCGGTGCAGAGACATGAAAGCCCACTATTGTAGAGCTGGGTGAAGTCATGAAGCAACCGTCTCCCATGCGACTCTCTCCGCGATGTATGGGCGTCCTCCAGCAACTCGTGGTAAGCGGCGTCGATGTTGGCGCAGTTCTGTCGGCACAGTGGGATGCCCGCGGGGACGGCGGTGCGTGTTCGGTGTCGAGCACCGTCACGCCGCAGTATCAGCTTTTGAGCATGAGTCGCCTCGAAGGTTCAGACACCCTGATTGGTAACCCCGGTTTCTCATGCAACTATTCGTGCCGGTGGATAAGTCCTTGAGGCGGATTTAATAAAGAATTGGCAATTGACATACACCTGGGACGCGCTCACTTTCGGCAAATCATCAGCAATTACCATTGGGCGCCGATGACAGAGAGAGACACGAGCTCTCGCCCTAGTTGAAAGGGACAGGAGCACCTCATGCCCGAATACCGGGCCTATGTGCTCGATGAGCACGACCACATATTGTTCCCTATTGAAATCGTCGAAGAGGATCTGAGTGCCGCAGTACATCTTGGGCTGGAAGTGCTCCATAACGCGCAACGGGGCGAACTTTACTCAGGCGCCCAATACATTGAACTCTGGCAGGGCGCCAAACGCGTTTTCCCGCCGCAAAAGCCGGATTCCCAACCGCACTCGGAAGGGCGCAGATACAGGGATTACCGGGATGAGCGGTAACGTCGTTCCCTTTGGGTGCGTCTGAGGCTACGTCATTACCCCAAGCACCAATCCGCGATAGCGGGTTCGTTCTTCGGCCAACCCTGGTCGCAAGATCCTATCCCAAGGATGTCCGCTTAAGGGGCCCAAAGCGGATATTCGTCCAGCCGGGCTTATCAGCCCGTTGACAAAAAGAGGCGAGACTTGGCGATAGCAGCCGTCGATTCGTGAACCGAGCCTGCAACGCACGAAAGATTCAAACATGGGCCTACGGGATTGTTTGTTAGGCAACTACGCGCGGCAACGATTCTGTCAACGGGCTGTTATGCTGATCTAACCGTGTCGACGCGCGATAAGGCTCCGGCAGCATCGGCCATAACGGCCTGTTCAATGACGCGCTGATCAGGATCGATGGATATCCGCTCTCGCAACGTGGTCGGTCAGCGCACTTGAATGCCAGGTACGTGCCGGTCGTGCACGCTGCATACTCGCACGACGGTCAATCTCTCGTCGGAAGCCACTTACGATTGGACCGGCCGCCAATGGTTCGTCGGTTGGTTCAGGGGGGATGAGATATCTTTCGGCAGCACTCTGCCACTTGTCCCGCGAAATCCACGCCTCAGCATCTGCCTCGGTCGCGAAGCCAAGGATCGTTTGGCGGACGCCATCGCTGCCCACGATCGCAACATGAAAGCCGGTCTGGTCAACTTTCTGGATAACGGTGTATATGGCCATGCAAAACGTCACTTCTCCTGGCAAGCACAGTGCGCTGACCGGAATTGTCGCAGATCAGGGCGAGAGGGAATATCGGCGCGGCCACATATATTTTCGATCTATGCCCTCACCACCGCGAATATAATTGGCGTGAGTAATCACTCCGACCGTGCGCCGTCGCCGACCCAGCCCGGCATGGCCGTAAACGGAATGGCTGGCTCCGAATGCCCGAGCGGCAACAAGTTGGTCGACGGCAAAATCGTGGCGGCCTGAGGCTCGCGCTGGCCGACGGGACGTGATACAATGTATCAATCTGTGCATCCCCTCCGCGCTCAACCTGGAGGCCTGCCATGCCGCCGACCGTCACATCTGAACTGCCGCAGATCCCCGTGACCGTGCTGACGGGGTATCTCGGCGCCGGCAAAACCACGCTGCTGAATCGCATCCTCTCGGAGAACCACGGGAAGAAATACGCCGTGGTGATCAATGAGTTTGGCGAGCTCGGCGTCGACAACGATCTCGTCGTCGATGCCGTGCCGACGAAGAAGTGTTCGAGATGAACAACGGCTGCATCTGCTGCACCGTCCGCGGCGAACTGATCCGCATCGTCGGCCAGCTCGTCAAGCGCAAAGGGCAGCTCGACGGCATCATTATCGAGACGACAGGCCTCGCCGATCCGTCCCCGGTTGCCCAGACCTTCTTCATGGATGATCAGGTCAAGGCGCGCTCACGACTGGATGCCATCGTCACCGTGGTGGATGCGAAGCACCTGCTGGCGCGCCTGGAGGACAGCCACGAGGCCGAAGAACAGGTCGCATTCGCAGACGTGGTCGTACTGAACAAGACGGACCTCGTAACGCCAGACGAGCTGGACGGCGTCGAGGCACGCATCCGTTCGATCAATCGCTCGGCACGTGTACTGCGCGCCGAGAAAGCCAACGTGCCACTTGCCGAGCTAATGGACCGCGGCTCGTTCGACCTCAGCCGCATTCTCGAAATGGAGCCGGATTTCCTGTCCGGCGAAGACGATCACGAGCATGACGATGCGGTGACCTCGGTCAGCCTCATCCTGGACGCTCCGCTGGATATGCAGCGCTTCAATCAATGGATCGGCACCCTGCTGATGGAGCGGGGCCAGGACCTGCTCCGCACCGAGGGCATCCTGCATTTCGCCGACGACGATCAGCGCATCGCATTCCATGGAAGGCTGGCGATCGGCGTCAGAGCCGGATCGTGTTCATCGGTCGTGACCTCAACCGGCCGGAACTGCGCCGCGGCTTCGAGGCTTGCGCAGCGGGTTCAAGAGGGCGGTGACCCCTCATCACCGCCGTCGCATGCTGCAAGATCGGATTATCGCCAGCAGCCGCTGGTAAAGGGGAAGCTTCCATGGCGACCGAGGGGGACAGCGCTGCGCTGCTCGATCAGTGGGAGGCGATATGCCGGCGATGCGGCGGCCGGATGACCCGTCAGCGCCGGGCGGTGCTGGAGAAGCTACTGGCGGGCAAACGTCCGTTGACCGCGTACGAGTTGCTCGACCTGCTGCGGCCGGAGGATGCCTCGGTTACACCTGCCAGCGTCTATTGCTGCCTCGACTTCCTGGGGGAGCACGGTCTGGTCCATCGACTTGAGATCACGCGATCTTTTGTCGCTTGCGCGCATCCACACCACCCACATGCCGTCCAGTTCCTCATCTGCCGTCAGTGCGGCACCGTCGTCGAGGCGGAAGACAAGCGGGTTGCGGCGGCGACCGAGAACCTGGGGCATCGGTTCGGCTTCGCACTCGATCAGCGGACGGTCGAGCTGACCGGCGTCTGTGCCACGTGCAGGCAGGGCGGGTTGGACTCCGCCCTGCATCCGCACTGATACCCGTGGCAGGTGCAGCCTGCGTGCTGGCATCCGCTGCCATCCTTGTGGTGGTCAGCGCAGGGATCACCGCAATAAATGCGCCCGTCCCGCTTCACCCCCTTGTCCACGTCGACTACGCAGACACAGTGGCTGCACGCACACTTCACTCGGTCGATCGTCACGCTCGTGCTCATGGGGTCGCTCCTGTCTCGTTACTGATGTCGTCGTGCTCATCGGGTTCGGCGACGTGCTCGATCATGCTGGTCAGCATCGCCCCCACATGGCCATCGGCGATGCTGTAGTAGACCTGCTTGCCGCGCCGTCCGGCCTTTAGCCCAACTTGCGCAGTTGGGGGGTGGTTTTGCCAATTTTGCTGGCAGCCCTGCGAGTCAGATCAACGGGTTAGCGTCCGTCAGCGGCCGAATTGGGCATGTAGTGGCGACCAAGGCCATTCCCTTTTGCTGACGAGTTCGATTCTGATGGCGCATGTACCTGCGCCATACGACTCGCAAGCAGGACGGCAAGGTCCATCGCTACTGGTCGCTGGTGCGCAGCGTCCGGGTGGGTCGACGGGTGATCCAGCAGACGGTGGCGCATCTGGGTGAGCTCGATGAGCAGGGCCGCCTCGAAGCGCGTGCGCTGTCGACACGGCTGATCGGCACACCGGAGCAAGCGCCGCTGTTCGCGGACGGTACCGGCCATCTGACCGTGCCGGTCCGGCTGAAGGAGATCCGCATCGAGCGCCCACGCCGGTTTGGCGATGTGTATCTGGCGCTGGCGCTGTGGCGCGGCATGGGCCCGGAACAACTGTGCGAGCCGTTGCTGCCGGTGGGCAAGGAACGTGTCGCCTGGGCCAGCATGGCGGCAGTGCTGGTGACGGCGCGGTTCTGCGAACCCTCGAGCGAACTGCCACATCGCCGAGGACTGGTACCGGCGGACCGCACTATGCGATCTGCTGCAGCTCGGCCAG
>Ga0206907_1006_pt1 | contig 39363 bp, 55 predicted proteins | sample Alteio_BWOrgHeat_80_FD_152951 | JGI IMG/M metagenome (GOLD analysis project Ga0206907, IMG submission 152951) | Enriched cells from forest soil in Barre Woods Harvard Forest LTER site, Petersham, Massachusetts, United States -... | ecosystem: Environmental > Terrestrial > Soil > Temperate forest >...
GTTAGCACATCCTGTCTCAATCCCTCGCGTGTTCGGTTTAATGGGGTCAACTCCATAACGCGCTAAAGCCTGCGTCAGGTCAACAGACGGTGAGGGTACATAGACGGGAGATTGCATCAAGTGCGGCAACACGACGCTGAACTATTAAAACCGGGTGCCCTCGTCCGCAGCCAGACAACTACGGCGTCGTGTTGCGCCGCCGCGGCGATCGCTTGCCTCGTTGCGCTGCTCACGCTGCCGCATCGGGCATTTGCGACTGAAGCTGGACAGGTCCTCACCTATAATGGCGACTGCTATGCGCTCGTCGATGGCAAGCGCAACAAGCTGAATATGGGAGATGTCGTCCATGTCGGCGACGTGCTGGAGATTCCCGTCGACGCCAAGTTGAAACTCCAGATGGCCGAGGTGCTTCGCGCGCGGGAAAGCGAGCCGCATTATCACGGCGACGACCTGTTCGCCTTTGCTAGCGGGCGAAAGAGCAAAAGCGGCTATTGACGCCGCCGCTCCTGATCTCCGGGTATCAAAGGTTAGGCCTGACAGTCACTGTCGTAGCCCGTACCCCTTCAGGCTAGATGGGCAGTCAAGCGTGACGCGTATACCGCTCATTAGCGGCATCGGCCCTTACTGAACCGATGCCGCGTGTCCCTGGGGAGGGAAACCCCGGCCACCCCCATATGGCCGTGTTACTTCGCGTTTGACTGTGCGCCTACAACTAATACCCGTGATCTTTTCTTATATTTACAAACTGTTACACATTATCCAATGATTTAGGAAATATTTCAGGTTAAACGAAATTTTATGTCAACTGTGGCTGGGGACTCAAATGCGCGACATGTACATCGGGGTGGTCTCTCTCGTCGAACGGCTTCACCGCCATTTTCTTGAAGTGGTCAAGCTCGAGCTGGACGGATTCGGCATTCACGACATCAACAACGTCCAGGGATTGTTGTTATTTAATATCGGTGACGCCGAGATGACCGTCGGTGAGTTGATCTTACGCGGCTGCTATCTCGGCTCCAACGTGTCGTACAACGTTAGGAAGATGGTCGAGAACGGCTATCTCTCGCACAAACGCTCGGTGCATGACCGCCGCTCGATCCTTGTGGGGCTCACCGAAAAGGGCACCAAGCTGCGCGGTCGTCTGCAGACGATGCACCAGCGCCATGTCGAGCTCCTGCACCAGACCGCGATTAACGAGGAGGATTTGCAGGCGACCACTGTGACCTTGCGCGGGCTCGAACGCTTCCTACTCCAAGCCGCGGAGATGAATACCGCAGCAGCCTGACCAGGATCTGCCCTGAGCGAGCCCCACGGCAGCCGACGCGGGTGGCTTGAGATCCGTGTGTCGGGTGTCGGGTGCCGGCTTTAGGGCTCCATAATTTGCCGCGCCCATTGCTCTCTTTCTTTACGCGATGGCGGCTGCGGCGGTTTTGGGGGGCGCGGTTCGGCCTTGTTCGTGGTGGCGACTACCGGCGGTGTTGGAAGGAGTGCGTAGGTCGGCAGGTCCTGTCGCACGCGCATGCGGTTCGCGTAGTCAAGCAATTCATTCCGCGTCACCTCACTCTGCCCGTTCACCACAAACATGTTGCCCGTGGAGGTGATGAGTTCGCCGTGTTGCCCAAGGTAGCGGGTAATATCGTCAATCGATGCCAGCACCGTAAGTTTCATTGTGTCGGCTGATTGCCACCCGTCCTCGATACCAATCCCGTTGGAGACGGCCACAGAGGTCCCACCGGTCGCGCGTACCCCGACAGCGTTAGCCGCACCGAGGCGAGAAAATATTCCCATTGTGTCCCTGCTTTCGGATGGATCTCCGGAAAGAAAATGTTCAGCGGCTACAGCTAACTCGAGGGCCTTATCCAGCGGGAGATTTTCGAGTGCTTTCGAAAGCAACCACACTTTTCGGTTCTCCGGGTTTTTGCGCAGTGCGTCCGGGATGGCTTGGAGCGAAGGGAAAACAGAGGAACCAATCGCTTTCCTCTCCGCCGGTATCGCTTTAAGGACAGGAGCCGTGCTTTCGTACCCGATGTTATTAATCTGACTCTCCTTGGCACGTTGGACCAATCTGCCGATGGGCATGGCAGAGAGATTCAGGCTAATCTGTCATGTATGTCAATCAAATTAAAAGTTAATTTATGGCGATGAGAAACCAAAATCACATGTACCATCGGGTGCTGATCGTGCCGTCAGCGGTGTTGGCGGGGCTGATGCTGAAATGGTGCTACCAGAGACGGATCGGCGTTGAGGTTCAAACGCCGGAGGGCCAGTTGCAACCGGCTGTGTTGGCCTTTGCGAGCGCGGATCGCCGGCGTGCCGCGCTGGGGGTGGCACGGGCACGTCTGGCTGAGCTGCGGCTCCATCCGGGGGCCGGGAACCGCCTTTTCGAGGCGTTCGACCGGATCAAGAGTGTGCGGTGACGCTGGCGCGCGGAGAAGGAGCGGCCCGCAATAGGCAGAAGCCGACGCTCTTAGCGCAGCGTCACGTAGAAGACTATCAAGGCGATCGGCACAGCGAGATCAACGACGTAATATTCGGGCCAACAGATAAGCCCAAACATCCCAATGCCGCCCACAGTGAGAAGGACCACGAGGTCCAATATCAACAAGCCCCGCCTTCGTCGCCGCATCGGGTTGGCCTGGTCCTTCAGGGTTTTTGTTGTTCGAGCCGGCCCTTGAAGGCCAAGACGGGTAACCATCTGTCGTAGCAGGCATCGCGTTGCTCAGCGTCGGAGCGCATGAACTCGTGGTTTTCAATGTAGCGGAGCTGAAGTGCCATTCGGCGGTTGGGCTCGGTTGGGTACATCTTGCGCCATTCAGTGGCGATCGCATCGTAATTGAAAACGATGAAGATCACCGTGGTGATTAAAAACGTGCTGAGGAACGGAGCCATCCGAAATGCATGAAGAAATGCTCTAAGCGCGCGCTGTGCTGCCACACAGAGAGTACGCCGGGCCTTTAGTTCGGCTCCTAACCTACCTCTAAAGGCCCGGCCAACCCCCTAGCGCCACTCGCCACTCCTGTGCGCCATGCGCCGCCGGCGCGGACAAGGTGGCTGATGTCGGCACGAGCGCTGGGCCGACCGTGTGCGTCCCTCCGCCCGGCGCCGCCGTGGTGTTGGATTGCCGGGGGCTCGTCCACGACGATCTGGGAAACCGGCGGGCCGCTCAGGACCGTTAAATGGTCGCGAACTCTAGCACCGCACAACTTCAGCTGGCCTTCTCAGAGGGGGGATGGCCCGCTCTTTCTGTGCCGCTTCCGTTCCAGCGGCTCATTCGTTATTAATTTTATCTAAAATTGTTGCGTCGCACGCCTAGGGTTTTAAATGACGCCAATCGAACCCGACGGAGACGGACCAGATGTTGGAGACGACCAAGAGCGCAGCGGTGACGCAAGGGGCAAAGTGCGGCGCGGAAACCCTTGAGGAGTTTCTCGCGCGCGGCGGCCGGATTGAGCGGATCGAAGACCATCCCAACCCCGAGGGCCGTGTGCTGCGACGCGGTTCCCGCAATCCCCACTTCCGGTTCTTTGCCACGCCCACGTGTCCGGCGAGACGAAGTTGATGTCAAAGTTCGGACATCTTTTACGCTTTCCGCCGATCGCCGACACGATCCTGCGATTCATTCGGCGGTGGGTGCCACCGACCGAGCCTCTATATCGCGGCGATGACCTCTCCCCGCGCGAGAGGGACTTGCTTCTGCAGGTGGTGGAAGGCCATTCAACCAAGAGGATCGCGTGGCACCTAGGCATGAGCGAATCCACGACGAAGGCTAGGCTTAGAAGGCTGCTGCGCAAGATCAGGGTCAACAACCGAACACAGGCCGCGATCTGGGCCTTCGCAAATCTGTCGAGCTTGACCCGCCCCGCGGCTTAGCCTGAGCCGGTCGGCCTGACCCCGCCTAAGCGCCATCGGCGAGGGCGCGCACGAGCAGCGTAGGTGAACTGACCCCGGCTCGCGGCGGGCTCTTTCGAGGCCGGCATTCTGACCCTTCCGGGGAATTGCGCAGCCTGGCGCGAGGCGCGACTGTAAGCGGTCGGTGGCCTGAGGGGGGGCTCCGCGCTGCCGATAAGACCCCCGGCGCTCACGTCTCCCCAGACGACGGGGGTTTCTTGTGGCATCCGCCTTGCGGGTCGTTTCGCGAGCCGGCGACGGGGAGTCGCTTGGCTCTTCCCCCCGGACAGCCTCCCCGGCGGTCAGCTGCCGGGGATTTTTAAGAAGCCTGAGATGGGACGTCGCTTCCGCGGTTCTGCGATCGGTAGGGGGGCGCGTTTTTGGGCTGCGATCGCTGCTTCCATACTAGCGGCAGCGACTTCCGTGGTCGTTGCTGCCCCGCCCGAAAGAGCCGAATCGTCGAGCTCGATGGGCGAATGGTAAGTCGCCAGAGACTGGTGACCCCTGTTGTTCGATCGCTGATTGTCGTCCAATTGAGGCGCGGCAGGTCGACGACGGCTGGCAGATCAAGGTCGGCGACACATGGCTTCCTGTGCCAGCCGAAATCGTGCTGAAGCGCGATAACCCCGACGGACGACCAATCGCCTGCATGGCCGGCGGCATCGTCTTCTGCTTTGTGCCGCCTGCCGGAGCATGAGACCTCGGCCATGAGATGATCCAGCCGGATAGGATCTGCAAATTTCCCGTCGCTTTTGCAGAGAGGAGCCAGCGGAGGTGCTGAGCGATGCGCGCCAAACTATTTAAGGACCGCACGGCGCTTAGAACTTGGCGTGACGAGCCCGAGGGCGAAGACGGCGCGATCGAGCTTGCGATCTTCTCGGGCCCCGATGCCTATTGGCGAGCGCTTAACTACGCCGATCGGCAATACGGCGACTTCGAGCAAGTATGGCTGGAGCCGTAAAGTGCTGTGCCTCAACTGGTATCCCGCGAGCGTCGCCAAGCTCTCACAGCATCGATAAGTGCGGCGTCAGCCGTTTCCGCCCGTTCGTCGCCTTGCCCAGCGGCTGCCGCAAGTCGGGCATTTGTCCATCGCTCAGCCGCTTCCAGGAGCTTTTCGACTACGCGGTCGTCTGCGCGCATTAAGAGCTCCTGGTGCAACTGCTCAGTGTCAGGCCACGCAGAGCGATGCTGCCCCGGGCAAAGTGACGCGGGGCCCAGAAAAAGGAGGCTGGAGCCTCCCGACTGCCTACTTTCAACCTAAAGATTGTGCCCAGCGACATATGACGAAGCCCCGAACGTCTCTGGCGGGGCTGTTCCGGTCTCCCAGTATGCCTGAAAAGGACATCCTCATCGTGGATGACGAAGTCGACCTCCGCGAGGTCTTTGCCGGGATTTTAGAGAAGGAAGGCTATATTGTTGACCTTGCCGGCACGGTGGCCGAGGCGAAGGGGCTTCTCGCTGCGCACCAATATGGAATGGTGCTGGTCGATTGGCGACTGCCCGACGGGGATGGCGCGGTCATCGCCAATCTTGCGGCGGAGGTCGGTTCTCACGCTTTCGTCATGAGCGGCTACCTGAGGGAGATGCTCCCCGGTAACGTTGACCCTCGCCGGACCGTCATGAAACCAATTCGTAGTGTCGAGCTACTGGCGATGGTGCACGCCTGTGTCGGTGCGGCGCCCACCCGTAAAGAAAACTAGACTGGGCTCTTTTTCGCGTCGATGAGCCGGAAGCTTACGCCCCTTCCGTCGGAACCGTGCTGCCTGAAGGCGTCGAGAAGGTGACGGCCAGGGGCCGGGCCTATTATTACTGGAACCCTGGCCGCGGCACGGCAAGGGAAGGGGACCGATTACGGCTCCCCAACGCCGACACGCAACCCGCCGCCTTTTGGCGCGAGGTTGAACGCCGGCAGCAGGCGATGCCGGTCGCCAATCCAATTGGCAGCGTCTCAGACCTGGTGTCGCGATATCGGGCCAGCGAAGATTTTGTCGGGCTCGCGGAAAAGACCCAATCCACTTACGGAGTGCATCTTGACCGTTTTGCCCGGCACGATGCTTGGGGGCTGCTGAGCGCTCGTGACCTCACGCCGGCCGGGGTTCTTGCTGCCCGCGACGCAGCAAGGGAAACCCCGGTCATGGCGAACCAGATGCTCGCTGTGGGCCGCACAGTCTGGGATTGGGCGATCCCACTCGATCTCGTCGACGCCAACCCCTTCGACAAGGTAAAGCCGCTCGCCGTTCCCGACCGCGGCCATGTGCCGTGGCCATCATGGGCGGTTGATGCTGTGATCGAGCAAGCGCCCGGCGATCTCGTGCGAATGGTCCAGCTTGGCCTGATGACGTGTCAGCGCGAAAGCGACCTGGTGCGCTTCGGGCCGCAGCACCGAGAGCGGAATGGGTTGTGGTGCCGCCCGCAAAAGACCCGGCGCCGCAGACGAGCGTTCTTCATCCCCTTGGTCGCGGGTGATGCGCTGGAACTTGATCGCTGGCCTTCCGAACCGGTCATCTTCATTAACCCGCGCTTCAAAGCGCCTGTGTCGCGCACGAGCGACGAGATTTACCTGTTCTCCCCACGAGGCGCGGCCTACAACCCGGAGAGCCTGCGATCACGTTGGGGACGCTGGCTCGATACCGAAGATGGAAAGGTGCTGTGCGAGCGCTGGCGGGCATGGCTCGCCGAATGCGTCGCCCGCTACGATTGGGAGATCGACCCGGAGGACGTGCGTGGCCCGACGATCCACGGTCTCCGTGGTTCCGGCATCCTCTTGCGCGTGTCATCTGGCTACGATACCGACCAGATCGCCAACGACATCGGCATGTCGCGCCCGATGGTCGATCACTATTTACGGTTCAAGGATCAGATGGAGGTCGCGGTTGGTGGCCGTGAGAGGTTGAGATTAGTCGGGGATGGATCGGGAACGCTGAGGAAGGTATAAGAGCCGCGCAGATCGGCGATTTGCAAAACACCGCGCTAGATTTGCAAAACCGCTATAACCAGATCAATGGCTTATGGTGGGGGATCGTCTAACGGTAGGACAGCGGACTCTGACTCCGCCAGTCTAGGTTCGAATCCTAGTCCCCCAGCCACATTTAACTGAGATATTTCAATAAGTTGTGACTAGCGGCCACAATGGGGTGGCCATTTTCATGTCGTGGCGTCGAGATCCAGTATTGAGGATTTCTGCCGGTTTCGAAAGAGTGCAGGCGAGTGGTCGCGACATGATCGCGACAGGAATTGGGATTAACTGTGGTGGATTTCCGTCGAGTCTGGACCAGTGTGGACGACCAGCGGCGTTAGCGGCAGAATGGGCAAAGCAATCAGCCACGAAGTGCCGGGGCAGGATGGTGAGCCTTCAATCGGACATTTTGCGGTTATGGGCTGACTTCCCAAGCCCGTTTCCGACAGTAGAGGAGGCGCCCGGTCTACGAGAGCGCGCCGAAAGGTTGTTGCGTTGGCGCCTCGATCGCCGGGTCCAGGCAGTCCCATGCAGTTGCGGGCGGCGAGTGTCGTCCGCAGAAGAATTCTTAGCGGGGCCGCCTTGTTTGCGTCATGCGGCGGGGCGGCGAAAAACCGACAGCCGCGGTCGACCAGTATCGGCGATCATGGAGGTGCGCGAGAAAGTCGACCTCCAGATTTCCTTTATCGAGCCGTTTGTGCGAGCGCTGAATGAGCAGGCGCGGCGCGACCCGCCGGCGATTGCCATCTGGATTAGTGATGGATTCGACCGCCGCCTCGCCGATCACGCCGCCATCGACGATATCGATCTGCTGGCCGGCCGGGTATGGCTCGCAGGGGTGGACTGGAAAGTCGTTGCGATAAAAAGCGGCCAACAGCCACCTCAAACCACCTCTGGCGTGGAAGCAGACGCCCCCTAGGCCGCCCCATGGTGAAGACAGAACTGGCGACCGTGTGAGACCCCAGTCGGCCAACGTCAAGAAAAAGAACTCCCCCAAGGCGACGGCGCTGATCCATTGGTTCGATAATCTATCCGAGCAATCGCGTAAACGATCCCCGTATCGCCTCTCGCAAGAGTATCGCGAAAGTCACTCCGATGTATCCGACCGGTACGCCCGCTGCGTGCTCGGCAACCCGAACCACTACCGCGGCAAATAAGCAGGCACAGGCGCCGCTAATACCTAGCCCTAGTTCCATATGGAACAGTTCCAGGAAGTTTCGTTTGGTTCCTTAAATCCTGGACCCCCAAGTCCCCAACTCCGTGGCAGTCACACTCAGTCGCGGAGCTACGCACTTGAACGAACACGATGAGATGAGAGTCGCCTACGACCGGCTGCCGGGCGCGAAGGCGTGCTCAGAGTACACCGGAGACCCGGTCTGGAAAATCTATGCCGATGCTGGGAAGCGGCCTGGCCTTTACCGAGACGGCCGCCGGATCGTCGGCTCGAAGCGCGTCCTGCGAGAGGACCACTTCAACCGCGCCCGAGCCGGTGAGTAGCTCAACCAACTGCAAATTGCCGCCTCACCGCGCCACACCGCCGCCCGCCACCGGCGCGCAGACGTTGCGCGAGGACGCGGGGCTCCCACCCAGCTCGCCCTCTTTGCCGACCTATACACCCAAGTTGCACCGGCCCGCGGGGATATCGGACACAGCGACCCTTTGAACAAGCGCCTGCGGAAGCGAGGGCGGTAATGCCTCAGCGTCACAGTTTATATCGGCGCGTCACGGACGATTTTTACGTCGAGCCTGATTGGGTCGTCGACGCGCTTTTCTCCTCCGCGCAGCCTTTCCTGTTTGGGCGAGTCCATGATCCTTGCGCTGGTTTCGGCACCATAGTCGGGGTTGCGCAGAAACATGAGTTCGCTGCTTCAGGTGCCGATATTGTCGACCGAGCCGATGGTCGCTTTCCAGTGTGCGACTTCTTTAGCGACGCCAAAATTTACAGCAATATTATCTGCAATCCGCCCTACAAGCGGGCGGCTGACCTGGTGGCGAAAGCGCTCGCGCTAAACCTTCCGCGCGGCGGCAAGGTTGCGGTCCTCGTACCGCTCGGTTTTCTCGCCAGCGGCAAGCGGTTCGGGCTGTTTAACCGCCCTGAGCTTGATGAAATTCTCGTGTTGTCTCGGAGACCGTCATTGCCACCCGGCGAACTGCTAATGCGCGCCGGCGAGAGCTGTCGGCATTCTGGCAGTACTGATTTCTGTTGGGCTATCTGGCGACGTGGCCGCGACCACGAAGCAGCACGTGTCGGGTGGATACCGCCCTATGGCTAAGTCACCCATCGCGTTGCTCCGCCTCAGGACTCTCCACCAGGGCAGTCAAGTCGTGGTCGCTGATGTGCCGATGCTCGTTTTTGTTTTGCGGAACCTCGAAGTCATTCGCAAAAACAACTTTCATTTCGCGAAGCTGCCGTCTCGGTATCGGCTGGCATACCCGGAAGATCGCCAGCCCCTTGAACATGGCAGTCCTGACCGTGATCGGCCGCGCAACATCCCGCGCTGTTTTCGCGCGGCCTGACCGCTGCGCCATAGGAAGGACCAAAAATTGAGTCAACGCTCCCCGCCCAGCTGACAAGTCTTAGATCATTTCGTGCCAATCGTGGAGTAACCGCTGGTAGCGCTTTTTTAATCGATTAAATGGCGGTTGCTCCTCCACATTGAGGAGCGGATGCGATGCATGGTGAAAAGCAGCAACCCGAGAACCACCCTGCGATCAAGATTGTCAGCGATGGGCTCGACGGCGCGGAGCCGACCGAACCTTCAGCTGGGATCACAGCGGCGCGCCTGCGGATCGACCCCAACACCGAAACCACGACAGTCAAGCGGCTCTTGACCCGCGTCGCCGTCGAAAAGCGGCCCAATTCGCAATGGTACGTGCAGGTGCATCCCAGCCCTGCCTTCCGCATGGAAGGTCTTGGTCTCGTCGAATTTGAGCGCGACCGCCGCCTCTATGCGGTGGAGCCGCAACTCTCCGAGATGCTGAAGCCGCACGTCAAACTTCATTACATGTTCACCGCGACGACGATCACCCGCGCCATCTTCCTCTGGGTTGTCAAGATGCCCGGTGAAGACGGCTCGTGGAATGCTTGGTCGCAGACAAACTACGATTGCGCGCGGGCAGCTGAGGACCGGTGGCTTCAGGTCCATTCCGGCATGAACTATGAGCCACACATACTCGAAGAGCCGAGGCCGGACCCCGACTGGGACGAGTGGTTGCATCCCTGCACGAAATTCGACGAGCTGCTCGACCTCGCATTCAAATCGACTTTCATCAACAAGCCGGACCACCCGGTCATCGAAGCCCTACTACGAGGTAAGTAGCGTGTATGAGGGCCTGTTTTCGCGTTTCAGACGGATTATCGTCTGGGACACGGAGTTTAGAACCGAACCACCCGGCAACCGCCCGCTGCCGGTCTGTGTCGCCGCGCGTGAGTTGCACAGTGGTCAGGGATGGCAGCAGTTCGAGGGCGGTTTTAGCGACCGCCCGCCCTTCCCGGTCGATGAGGAAACGCTGTTTGTCGGCTTCTACAACTCGGCTGAAATAGGGTCTCACAAGGCTCTAGGCTGGGTAGAGCCGGTGCACCAGATCGACCTCTACATCGAGTTCCGCAACCGGACCAATGGCCTGTGGTTGCCGCACGGGTCTGGGCTGGTCGGTGCGATGTCGTACTTCAACCTGGACTACGAGGCCGACAAGAAGGAAATGATCAAGGTCGTCAACCGTAGCAACTACACTCTTCAGGATGTCCGCGACATCAAGCATTACAACTGGGTCGATATGCACGCCACGACGAGGCTGTTGCTGGCGATGGCCGACAAAATCGATCTCGACCGCGCACTCTATCGGGGTCTTTTCCCTCCGGTGGCCGCGGCTATGGAGTGGCACGGTCTACCCATCGACCGTGCCACGCTTGAGCGCCTGCGCCGTCACTGGCCGGATATTCAAGACCGCCTGATCACCCGCATCGACCAGCACGGCATCTACGAGGGCCGCACCTTCAAGGCGGTGCGCTGGGCAGCCTTGATGAGCGCAAAGGGTATCCCCTGGCCCCGGCTCGAAAGCGGTCAACTCGACCTCGAAGACGACACCTTCCGCCAGATCAGCAAGACCTACCCAACGCTAGTTGCTCCCTATCGCGAGCTTCGCCATGCGTTGTCGCAGATGCGGCTTGCCGACCTCGCGGTTGGTGACGACCACCGCAACCGTGTGCTGACGTCCTATTTCCGCGCCCGCACCAGCCGAAGCCAGCCAAGCAATTCGAAGTCGGTCATGGGCACCAGCGTATGGCTGCGCGGCCTCATCAAGCCCGAGCGGGGCCGCGTGGTCATCGCCAGCGACTACTCGCAGCAGGAATTTGGCACCGGAGCTGGTCTCTCCGGAGATTTGGCGATGCAGCGCGCCTATGAGACCGGCGACAGCTATTTGGGGTTTGCCGTCGAGGCGAACGCGGTCACCGCAGCGGAGGTTCAGCACTACCTGCGGCGTCAAACAGAACGCAAGACAAGGGGTGATCTGACGTTCGACGACATCGACAAGGCCGTACATGCGGTTCGCGAGCGGTACAAGCCCGTTGTGTTGGGCATCCAGTACGAGCGGACCGAGATGGGTCTGGCTTTGGCGCTCGATATGCAGCCGATCGAGGCGCGCCGGTTGATCGATCAGAGCCACGCCGCGTTTCCGCAGTTCTGGACGTGGAGCGACGAGCGGGTCAGCTACGCGCTGGCGCACCGGCGGACCCACACGGTACTCGGCTGGACCCTCAACGTGCCGCCAGAGCGGGCCGAGGAAATCGATGGGCGGGTCCGCATCAGAAGCCCCAATGCCCGGTCGGTGCGCAATTCCGCCTTCCAGGCCAACGCCGCCGAGATGACCCGCCTTGCCGCCAGGATGGCCTGGGAGCATGGCCTATGCGTGCTGATAACCGTGCACGACGCTATCCTGATCGAAGCCGACGAGGCCAATAGTGTCGACGCCAAGGCCATCCTCGAAGCCTGCATGGTCGATGCGTCGCGCATCATACTTGGCGGGTTCGCACTGCGGGCCGACAGCAAGATCATCCGCTTCCCCGGCCGCTACAGCGACGCGCGCGGCGAGATGATGTGGCAGGAGGTGATGACACTGCTCGACGACATTGAGAGGAAACGCGCAGCGTGAACGACGAGGAGCAGATCACCGCCGACCGGCTGCGGATTGTAGTCAACAATGACGCTGCCGAACCGAAGGACCGACCAACCAAGTCCACGCCCAAGCTCAAGCGGCGCTTTGCCCAAATCTCGCTCGAATGGCTAAGCGACCCAGCATGGCGGGGCCAGATTGCACCGGCTCTGCGCCTTTATTTGGTGGTCCAATTCGCGACCAGACGCGGCGCCCGAACCGTACGGCTGACCAACGACATGGCCGCCGAAGCCGGCATCGACCGCCATCGCAAATCACGCCTCCTAGCACAACTGGAAGCGCGCGGCTGGGTCAAAGTTTCGCGCGATGGTAACCGCAACCCCGAGGTGTGCCTGATGCTCGCCAAGCAGGCGCCGATGCCGTCGCCGCCATCCCGATCCTAGACGTTGTCTCAAGAGGCAACGTTGGTGTTGTCGCTACAGGCAACACTGCCCCCGAAATCTATTTCTGTTTCTTTTTCTGTATCTCTCTCCTTTAGTTCTGCGCGCTGAAAGTGCGGGGGAAATGGACTTTGAGGGTCTGCAGCGCGGTGTCGATCGGTGTCGATCGGAGAATGCGCCGAGCAACGCCTCTCGGCGCATGCGTTGCAGCGAACAAGATGTCACCAGCGATGGCCAACAATTATCCGCTGTCATGATTGCAGCCGTCGACACCGTCTCGCGGGGGTCGGAGCAACGGCGATGCGAAACGGGACAAAGCCTTCGAGGCTGGAGTAAAATATCGACGTTTCTGATAAATAATCATACGCAATGGCGAGGACCAAACAGACAGGCGCAGGACGCGGAGGTTGGCGTGAGGGTGCCGGACGCAAACCGGGCTCGAAAAACCGGCGCACGCTACAGCTAATCACTCGGGCGAAGATGAAAGACCTCGAGATGCCTGTTGACCGGCTGCTGCGCCGCATGAATGACCCGCGTTTACCCGAGGAGTACCGCGACCAACTCGCGCAGGCCGTCGCGCCATACACCGCGGCGCGTTTAAGCGCGGTATCGGTCATGAAGCGCCCCCGCCAGATGAGCGATGAAGAGCTTCGCGAAGCGATCCAGGCAGCAAAGGAGGACGCACTGCGCATGCGCACGGCAGGTGGGTCGTGGCCAAGACGCGTCCACTGATCGTCGACTGGCTCGCGGCGCTCGAGGCGGAGCGCGACCGCCGCATCGGACGCGATCCCGCCGCGGCCGCACGGCTGATCGATGAGCTCGAGGAGATGGGCCAACGGCTCGTTGCCGTGTCGCCTCCCAGTGGCGTTCCAGGCGACTTGGAACTCGCCGAGAAACTGGCACAAGCTAAGGGTTGGAATCAGGTCGATGAGTTGCGCATACCAGCAGACCTCTCACCCGCCGCGGCCGTCGCGCTCGTGATGATGGTAAATCCAGAGACAGCAATACGGTTGCTAAACGAGTACGCCGCTCGCGTCACGGATCATCGTTCCGATAGTTCAGCATTAACCGTTTGATTTCCTGGGCCTTCCGGCAGTTCTTGATGCGTCACTGGCCAGCTGCGTGGCCGGCCATGATGGAGCCCCACGGCTGTGGGCCCTCCATCGCCGTTGGTGCTCGATCGCGAAACCTGTGAAGGGTCGCGGTCCATTGCTTCCCCGCCATGGTCAAATCGAGGTGACGCACGGCGTCGCCACTGCACGTTTGCTGGTTCAGATGCGAGTGCCGCTTACGTCGCAAGCTCGCTCTTGATACGCTGCACGACACTGACACCGACCCCGACGGTTTTGGCCACCTTGAGCATCGCGGTGCCACCCATCAGGAGACGTCGGACCGCATCTTCCTTGCGCCGGGGTATGGTCGGGCGCCCCAGGCGCTTGCCTGCAGCCCGCGCACGCGCCAAGCCGGATTTGACGCGCTCGACGATCATGGCGCGTTCGAACTCGGCGAACGCGCCCATCATCTGAAACATGACCTTGCCAGCCGGCGTCGTCGTGTCGATCCCTTGTTGGTGCAGGTAGAGGTCGATGCCTTTGCCGTGCAACTCGCCGAGGAACCCGACGAGATCCTGCAAGGACCGGCCGAGCCGGTCAACCGACCACGCGGCGACCAGGTCGAACTCTCGACGAGCAATGCCCTTACATAGGCGATCAAAGGCCGGTCGCTTGTCGCGACGCTTGCTGCCGCTGATCCCTTCGTCCGCAAGCGTAACGACAACCTGCCAGCCGTGACGCTTGGCGGCCATCTCGAGTTCGCGCTGTTGGTTCTCGACCGTCTGTTCACTCGTGGAAACCCGCAGGTATATGGCAACGCGCTTCATGTACCGCTTCCCAGTTGGATGCCTGGGAACGATAGCACCGCAGCATACGGAAATCACTCATTAACAGTATGTCCAATTACACTGCTGAAATGCTCGTAAATTCAATGAGCCGAGGGCGCATTAAGTAGCCGGGTTTTCCGTATGCACTAAGGTCGCAGGTCGGGTGGTTGGCAAGCTCTCGGCCGACGCGGAGCTCTCCGGTCGCGCGTGCAGCAAAAAAGCATGCTTGGAGCCGGCGAGGCGGGGTGGTCGAGGCCCGGGTGAGGTAGGGTGGGGGGCACCATCACACCAGGGAGGGTCAAGGGGGGAGGCCCCGAGCCAGGGGACCCGCGGGGTGGGCACTTTTATTTTTTAGCTACAACAGGAGGCACGCCACGGCTAGATCCCGACCCAAAAGCCTACGCACGCTGTTCGCTCGCAGCAGAGCGACCGCGTTCGAAACCGATAACGGCCGCTCGGTCTTGGCCGCGGGAACGGGTCTTCACGCCCTTTTGCGATATTCGCGGCACGTTGTCGAACGGCCGGATTCGGTCGATTTTCGGTCTTCTCTTACGGCGAAGTCGCGATCGAGGGGTGGCGCTGGCTCAGCTCGACGTCAATCGGGGCTCGCTCGATCACGCCAGCCGGGCAAGGATAAAGGAAGCCGTCGAATGGGTCATCGACGATCTTTCCGACCATGTCGATGCCACGACGCCCACCGCCGAGGAAGACGCAGCCGAAGGTACCGCGCTCCCATCTATGCGTTCCGCAAAAGAACTGGCGTCGAGCTGGCAGGGCGCGGCCGTGTTATGTGTCGCCGGTCATGGATCGTTGGACGAGGCGGCGGCAATGCTCGCGCAGCTGCTCGAAAGGCGCGGGATCAGTGCCCGCGTCGTGCCGTACGGAGCGGTATCGGTCGCAAATCTGTCCCAGCTAGACGTAACGGACGTGCAGATGGCCTACCTGTCCTACCTATAACCAAGCAGTTTTGCGAACCCTCGGTACTTGGTTCGGCGGCTACGGCGCAGACTGCCCCGGGCGAAGATCGTCAATGGGTTCTGGACAATGACGGCGCAGGAGGCCGAGGAGCGGAATGCGCTTATGGCCACGCGCGCCGATCTCATCGTCACCTCGTTGCAGCAAGCAGTGGAACAGGTTGTCAGTGCAGCAACGGAGGCCGGAGGCCGCGAGCGTCGATCTGAACCATGAAATTCGAGCCCCTGCCGTCCCACCCCTAGCGGTGAGAATCAAACGAAAGCACGCGAACCGGATGGCGGAAGGCCGCTCCGGCACAGCGATCTGATGGACCCCACCGTCACGCCATCCACGAGCGAAGGGTGAGCCGTGAGATTTCGCATCGCATCCTTTGCCTCCAGCTTCTCGAAGCTGATTAAGCCGGAAATCGCTGCTCCAGCAAATCGCCCCGATGATCTCCTCTGGATCGCCGCTTCCGGTGCCGGTCTATTATCGGGGAACAGCCGTAGGTCGATACCATACCGCCGCGAATAAGCGGTAGCCGGCCGCGCCAAGTACAACGATGGCAACCGCAGTCGAAGCTCGCAAGAAGCGCGAGGCGTTATCAAACAGCGCGAAATGTCCCCACGAAGCATCATCGAGATGCTTATACGAAAACAACCCGAGCCAAAACGCGGCGCCGAGCACAGCCGCAATCGCGACAAACCAGAAAGAAATGTACGGCTGGGAAACTGGTGAGCTCGATAGGGCGAACTCCCGGCGCGCAACCAGTAAGCTGAGGAGAAGCAGCGCGAGCGCGATGGTCTCTTCCCATGCGAAGCCCTTTAGCATCAATGAAGCGGCCCCGATGCCGAGCAGCGTCGTCGCGAACCCCCACGCCCGCCGCGGTTGCTGCTGCAGGCTGTTCGCCAAAAGCAGCAGGAACACGCCGTCGATGCTGCCGATGAAATGCGACGTCTCGATCACCGTCAGCGGCAGCAACGTCTCGACCAATTGGAGGCGGCCGTCGCTCACCGGCATGGCATTTGAGAATAACAACACGACGCCGCCGGTGAAGGAGCAGGCCGCCAGCGCCATCGGCCTGACCTCATCGGCCCAACTAAAGATATTCTCTGTGGCTTGCGCGAACACGCGTCGAGCCGCCAGGGCTTCCACTGCAGCGAAGAGCATGCCCGCGCCCACCAGCGGGACCAGTTGGTAGATGACGCGAAACGCGAGGAGCCCGGCAAGGATTTGGTCAGCTGGGAGACGAGCGCTGAGGCCGACCAAGACAACTGCGTCGAACACGCCGAGGCCGCCGGGGACATGACTGATCATCCCGGCCACGAATGCTAGAACGTACGCCGCCAGAACGTGGGGATATGTGGCGGCGGAGGCATGGGGCAGGCATGCGTAGAGCACTGCGGCGGCGAGTGAAAGGTCGGCGACTGAAAGGGTGATCTGGGCAACTGCCGTCCGCGGCGGCGGAACGTGGAGGGGATACCTGAACAAGTGAATTGGCCGCTCTACCCACCATCCAATCCCGACGTACCCGGCCGTCAGAGTCGCCGCAAGCATCCCGATTGCGATCCCGGCTGGGTGCGAAATTCCCAGCATCTCGAGGGAAGACGGATCCAGCAGCACGACAAGGGGAAAGACCGCCACGATTCCCGCCACAAATGTGACAACTACGAACGCCGAGGCTTCTGCGACCTCACCGGTTGTCAGTCCCATTGGCGTGTAAAATCGGTAGCGTATGGCAGGGCCGATCACACTCCCGAAGCCTAGCGCGTGGCTGAAGGCATATCCAGTGAAGGAAGCTAACGCGACGCGACGATACGGCAGTGTCCGGCCAATGTGGCGAAGTGCCAGCACGTCATAGAGAGTCAATAACAAATAGCTTGCTGCAGCCAGCCCTAACGCCGCAAACGGCCGCCAAATCGGAAGGCTCTGGAGGGCCCGACGCACCTCGGTCGGGCGAAAGGCTTGCGCGTGTTTATGGAGGACAACAAGCGCAACCGCAAAAAGGAGTAGCGCCAGGGAGCCACCGACAAAAGGCAGAAAGCGACGCCAATCTGGGAGCCGCGATTTGGTCGACCCGGTCTTGGACCCTCGGGCGTTCACCTGCTGGGCGCTCCAGCGCAAATCAAAGAACGGCCCCACGGTGTTGAGATTGACGCAGCAGCCAGCAAGGCGACAACCGTCTTACTAAGGGAAATGCCTCTCCGGCGACGATTACCGGGCATGGGTATTTCCCGAGCCTACCAACGGGTGGCGACACCAGGCAGGCTGCGCACTACATTTCTCGTCTTGGAAAACAAGACGCCGACCTATGATTGTTAGGGCTGCCATGAAATACGTGACGCGGGTTTTGCAGGCCGGGGAGACTGTCGTCTTCACTACCCACCTCCACTGGCTGATCTTCCTTTGGGCGATTGTGGTGTCGCTGATCTGCGTGGCGTCACTAATCGGCTCTGCCACCATCAGTAGCGTCCTCGCATCCAATGCGTTCGAAGTCGGCGCGGCGATCTTAGCGTTGATTGCGCTCGCTTTTTGGTTGCGCGGTGCAATTCGCCGCGCGACGACCGAGCTCGCCGTGACCGATCGCCGAGTGATCTACAAATCTGGTCTGCTATCTCGCCATACCTTGGAGATAAACCGCAGCAAGGTCGAGAGCATCGACGTCGAGCAGTCGTTCACGGGACGCATCCTCGGTTTCGGGACGATCATCATGCACGGCACCGGCGGCAGCCTCGAACCGATCCGCCAGATTGCCGACCCGCTCACATTCCGCAGCCATATTACCGCGGGCTGATCTGCTGAGAACGGAAGGGGTCGACCCTGCCAATCAGTCCGTCGCGGCGGCGGTTTCGCTGTGGTGCCGGATTGAGGCGCAAACCTGAAATCAATGACGGACGGCGAGGCTTAGTTTGATGGAGGCACCGGATATTGAAAGGCGCCTGGCTCCGATGCATCGAGGGCGGATTGCGATACCGCCGGCGACAGCGTATTGGGGTGTTCGCGAGCGCTCTCGACGCGCTGCCCGGCGCGATCGAGATCCAGAAAGCAATGGATCACGCGAACGGCCCGAGCCGCACTTAGCCATGCGATTTCGCATCGGCATTAACGTCAACGACGCGATGGTAAAGGACGGGGACATTTTCTTGACGGCGTCAACGCGGCTGCCCAATTTGAAAGTCTCGCCGAAGGGGGTCGAATAGGCACCTCGCGGGGTGCGCGATCATATGCGACATCGCGCGAATTTTGTCTCGAAGGTTTGGGCGAGCAGCTGGTAACGAACATCGCCCAAGCACGACGCCCATCAACTGGCAAAGTACCTCACGCCCGCGCGATAGCCGCGAGCGGATGGTGCCGACGGGCACGCCGATAATCTCGGCAACGTCGTCGTAGCTCAATCCCTTGAGGCCCACCAATACGATTACTGCACGCTGTTCCTCGACGAGCTCGGCAAGGGCACGATCAAGATCGCGCAGGTCAAGGGTTCTTTACCTGCGGCGGCGCACAGCTCAACAAGGGCTCGGTCTTGCTGATCATTGCCCTCGCACCTTCACGCACCTTCCGACGAGCAGGTATTGACGTTCTGGTTGTGCAGGGTGGTGAAGAGCGCGCCCGCAGGTTAGTGCCTTCTACCCAAAGGTGCTGCTTGACGAGGATGGCCTCAGGACGGCCGTCCGGGTCGTTCCAGCGCTAGAGAACCGCGGTAAGGTCGCGGTTCCGCTGCCGCTCTTCCGCCAGCTCTGTCGGCGTATAGGGTTTCGCCGTCGCGTCGAATGTCTTCCACCCGGCGTCACGGTAAGCCCTCTCGCGCGAGGTGGGCTCAACCGCGTGATTGCTGCGCATGATCTGCTCGACCTCAACGGCCCGCTCTTCCGCGACCCGCGCTGTCACCAGCGTGCCGCCCCGACGGATGCCCTCGGCGTAGATATTTGCATGCTCCTTGGTGACACCGCTGCTGGTCAGCGAGCCGACAATCCCACCGGTAGCGCCGCCTGCTCCGGCGCCGGCAACGGCGCCAACAGCGGTCGCGACCAGCCAACCAGCCGCCACCACCGGCCCGACACCAGGAATGGCGAGCATGCCGAGCCCCGCAAGGGCGCCGATGCCGCCGCCCAGAATCGCACCAACCCCGGCGCCCGCCGCGGCATCCGGACCCGCGTTGCTCTTTTCCGTAGCTACCTGGTCGTCGATGTTGTTGGCGACGATGCTCAGATCATCGTGTCGAATACCGATGGCCTCGAGGTCTCGCACGCTCTGCACAGCATCAGGGTAGGTGTCGTAAAGCCCCGTGATTGTCCTAGTCGTCATGGAAATGCTCCTGAAAGGGTGAGGGCCCGCATGCGTTCGGCCGGACTGGGCTGCGAACGCCGAAAGGCGAAGGACGTCAAACCGTGCCTACTCGGCGACGATGGTCCCTTGGTAATCGAGGGCAACGTGAAACGAAGTCCCGTTTTTCGTGGCTTTGCCGCGCCAGATAGACTTGTCGTCTTTTTCAAGCCCAGTGACGTTGGTATAGCCGTTCGCTTCGAGGCGGGACCGAGCCTCTGACTCGGTGAAGCTGTTGGCTCCGGCGACAGGTGCTGTGGTTTTCGCATCCGGGCTGGTCGTTATTACTGCCGCGGGCGGAGGGCTCACCGCTGTTTGCGCCAATGCCGAACTCGCGCCGATGACGCCGAGCACTACCGCGAGGAATGGGGTTTTTCTCATTAGATATCTCCATGATGAGGGCCGGCAGAACGGACGCTCTCACGTGGGTCAAAGGCAGGCAGGGGGGGACCCTGGTCTTCTAGCGGAGAACGGTGCCCAGTTTCCGTTTCTGGTCACCGTTCGTTGTTTAGCGCCAGCGGCGATAACCGTAATAGCCGCCACCGAACAAAAAGAAGACTACGAGGACGACTAACAAGAGTTCCATGATCATCTCCAAAATATTTGTTTGTCGTATGTGGGGTCGAAGTGCCATTTTTATTAGATTCGGAATGTACCTATTTTAACATATAAAGTACTTCTGTTATTTAAGGAGCGTTACCTCTCTGCCAGTAGGTAAGCCATATAATTCCCTTTACGTCTTTATCCCGATTTGAAGCAGAGAGTGCAGGCTCCATCGGCGGCCGACATGAGACCGAATGCCGTCGCGGCGAGTGCCGCGACCGTGTTTTTGCCCAGCCATCAGAGCCGCATAGATAGGAATGACGGTTTGTCCACCCGACCTCGTCATTCCGCGCTAATCGTGGCCATCCGCAGCTAAAGCGCTGTCACCAGCAGCCGGATAGCCGACCCCAGCATCCCCACTTTGGTCCGTAACCTGCCACCGGGGGATTTAGTGCCCTGCCAGAACGCGGGCGAGCTGCCTGACCGCCTCTTGATGCTTCTCGTTCTGGATCTCGGTGAAATTGCGCGCGATCTCCAGCCACATGCGCTGGTGCGTGGGGACCTTCAGCGGCTTGTCCTCGCCGATCGCCTCATAGAAATAGGCAATCGGTGCGTTCAGCATGTGCGCGATCTCGTACAGGCGGCCCGCCGACACGCGGTTGACGCCGCGCTCGTATTTGTGCGCCTGCTGGTAGGTCACCCCGATCATCTCGGCGAGCTGTTGCTGGGTCAGACCAAGCATGACTCGGCGTTCACGGATGCGCGCTCCGACATGGTTATCAATTTTTTCGCTCGACCGCCCTCTCGCCAACTTGGCCATGCCAGTCACCTCTACGTGCATCGGCCGCGACATCGCGCCTGCGGCCGTCTGGTATCGAGAACGCAAAAAGAGCGCAGTCGTCCCGATTAATCCAACTAGCGCGCAAAACGCCGCCCTGAGGCGTGGTCGACATCCCGAATCCTACATGGTCAGCGAGCGTCCCGTTCAGATCGCGACGACGATCTGGCTTGAACTGAGTAGTTTCCGATGCTGCCGCAATCGCCGGCGCGACCCGATATGATGAGCCTGTACTACCGAGGTTCTCCATGACGAAGATCGATCCAACGGTGACCCCAGCAAGTGGCGGTGTGAAAGATCACAAGGCGCTATACGTGCTGGCCGGCTCGGTAGCGTTTATTGCCATAGCCTTCGTAATTGTTTTTGCTCTCCGTTGAGGATTGCGTTTCAAAGCTCATACTGATGTGAGCTGCGATGCAGTGGGTGTGCGCGCAATATGGAACTACCCAACGTCAATAGATCGAAGCATGTACATTATCTGCCAATATCTCGCGAATAAGGTCTTCCAATAAATTTATTGCTCGCTCTGGACCGCCGTCTTCGCCAACCATGAAATTCACCGCCACTTCCAGCAAAAGCGCCGCCGGAGTGTTTTCGTATGATCTTATTCCTTGTTGCTGCAAACCTGTTTCGATGGTCTCGAGAAGTGGCCGAAGCGTAGTAGCAAGGAACTCTCTATGCACACGAGTAGGATCGCCGCTGCTTCCCGCCATGTATGGATCCTTCCCATATTCCGGTCACTGCTTCTGAGCGTCACCACTCGGCAGACGGCCGCGCGGAGTGGGATGAGGTCCCAGCAGAACGCGGCAGAAGGAAGCCACGGCGAGAGGCGCCCTTCAACTTGATCGAACCACCTACACCGCCTTATCGCGGCTCTAAGCGGCAACATGCGCCCAAATGCGACAGCGACTCCTGATCGAGCCGCTCGAGCGTGTAGTCGAGCTTTTCGTCGCCGTCAAAGCCGCTCGCGAAATCCGCGCCGTAGGTTTCTCGTAGCGTCGAGATCAGCGTGTTGCCATGCTGGCGAGAAATCGCGCCGTCCTTGTCATAGCGGCTGTCGCGAGCACGGTGCCGCATGGATGTTATCCTTTCGCTCGATGCGAGACTAAGTCGCAGCGGCCGCTGAAATCACCTAATTGGCAGCCGCCACCAAAACCGACCGCTCCATTCTTGCCGCTGGATACGACACTTCGCGACGCAGCCCACGCGGCCGGGTCTCCTGCCGCTTGCTCTTGCGGGGTTCGAGACCCATCGAATGCCGCAAGGCTTCTCTCCCGCGCGAGAGGCGTGAGCGCACGGTCCCGACAGGAACCTGAAGCGCTGCAGCCGCCTCGTCGTAGGACATCCCCTCCAGCCCGACCATCAAGATCGCAGCGCGCTGATTCGCCGGCAGTAGACCAAGCGCGCGATCAAGATCGCGCAGTTCGAGGCCACTTTCCTGATCTGCTCGGTGGATCAATGGCGATGTAACTTCGTTGAATTCGATTGTTATGCCGGCGCGTATCGAGCGACGGATGCGGTTAACGTTCTGGTTGTGCAGGATAACGAATAACCACGCCCGCAGATCGGTGCCCTGGTGCCAGAGGTGCAGCTTGGCAACGGCCCGTGCGAGACATTCCTGAACGAGGTCATCCGCGCCTACGGCATCCCGGACCAACGCCCGAGCGTACCGCCGCAGGTTAGGGATATGGGATGCGATCTGGTCGTGGATATCGGCCATGCGCGACTCCCTCCACCGGTTCCGGGGTTGAACGACCCGATCTACAAGACCCTAGCGGGGCGCCGAGCGGGCGGGGAGCCTCGGAAAGTACCTACCAACCCAACCTTTGTGATTATCGCGATCGCGTGTCTCGCAGTCACTGGACCCACTCTTTCCAGGTCGTCATTGTAGATCGCTGTTTGCTTGCGCCCACGGGTCGATGCTAGCGGCCCTTGGTAGCGTGTCAGCATGACGTTCGCGGGCCTCGTACAAGAGAGCATGCGCACGCGCCAGTCGCCGCCCTTCGAGATTTTGCCGGTGTAGTCAATCTCCGCTGATTGATAGCGGCGCGGCACCAAACCGAAATAGGCACCGATGTCGGTACAATGTGCTTGATGCCGCTGGCGACGTGCGCCGGCTGCGTGCTCGCGTCGGGAGGTCGCCCAGCAGCCGATGCCTTTCCCAATGTCGATTTGCGAGAATATCGCGCACGGCATCGGGCTCTATCAAAGGCTGCCGCGAAGCAATTTGTCGAGCGCATTGATAAGGCGCTCCGGCACGCGGCACTGTGGGATAAGGTCAAGTATATTCTCGGCCAGAGTGGCGCGGCGCTCACAGGTGGTCAGGAGCAACGCCTCTGCATTTCGAGCCGTGTTCTGCGCTCGATCCGAATTCGACTTCTCACATCGAAGCGCTGATCGACGACCTGAAGCGTGACTACTGCATGATCGTTACCCACAACATGCAGCAGGTGGGGGCGAGTATGAATCGGGGCCGGAGAAATCGCTTATCGCGGTTAGCGTCCGCGCTCGTGGTGGAAAATCGACAGTGAGCGCGCGCCGGGCGGAATGCCCCAGAACTTGGAGCTCGGCGCGCGCGTTAGCGAGAGGTGGTCACCGGGAAGGCTGGCTAAGGTGGAGTTACGACGCTTCACCCCGAGCCGACCGAGGACCCGATGACCCGATGACCGAAGAGAGAATGGCGCTGGCCGAGCTGCTGCAGAAGAGCGGTGACGCCGATTTCCTGCGATCCGTGGCGGAGGCGGTGCTGCAGATCCTGATGGAAACTGATGTCGAGGGGCTGATCGGAGCCGGTCGGCACGAACGCACCGGCGAGCGGCTCAACTACCGCAACGGCTACCGCGACCGCAGTCTGGACACGCGCCTGGGGTCGCTCAGCCTGCGCATCCCCAAGTTACGCCAGGGTTCCTACTTCCCGCCGTTCCTGGAGCCGCGCAAGACCGCCGAGAAGGCGCTGGTCACGGTGATCCAGGAAGCCTGGATTGGCGGTGTCTCCACTCGGCGGGTCGACGAGCTGGTGCAGGCGATGGGTCTCTCCGGCATCTCGAAGAGCCAAGTCTCGAAGCTGTGCAAGGACATCGACGAGCGGGTCAACGCCTTTCTCGACCGACCGCTCGAGGGCGAGTGGCCGTATCTGTGGCTCGACGCCACCTACCTCAAGGTGCGCGACGGCGGCCGCATCATCTCCGTGGCGGCGATAATCGCCGTCGCGGTGAACACCGAGGGAAAGCGCGAGATCGTCGGTCTCGGTATCGGCCCGTCGGAGGCCGAGCCGTTCTGGTCGGGCTTCATCAACAATCTGGTGAAGCGCGGGTTGCGCGGGGTCAAGCTGGTAATCTCCGATGCCCATGACGGGCTGCGCCTGGCGATCACCCGCGTGCTCGGCGCGACCTGGCAACGCTGCCGGGTCCACTGGATGCGCAACGCCCTGGCGCATGTGCAAAAGGGCCAGCACACTATGGTCGCCGCGGCGATTCGCCAGGCTTTCCTGCAAACCGACGCCGAGGCTGCGCACCAGACTTGGCGGCACGTCGCCGATCAACTACGACCGCGCTGGCCCAAACTCGCCGTGCTGATGGACGACAGCGAGCACGACGTACTGGCCTACATGACCTTCCCCGGCCAGCATCGAACCAAACTGCACTCCACCAATCCGTTGGAGCGCTTGAACAAAGAGGTCAAACGACGAGCCGACGTCGTCGGCATCTTCCCCAACGAGGCCAGCATTACCCGACTCATCGGTGCCGTCCTGCTCGAGCAGAACGACGAGTGGCTGCTCCAGTGCCGATATATGCAGATCGAGGGAATGGCTGAACTTACACCGCCGATAATCGACGCCGATCCAGCGAAACTTCCACCCATGGCGGCCTGAACAATGGCCACCTCAGACTCAACCCCGATTTACACCAGCTTGACGGACGTGACCCTTATCGCGGGCATAAACCGCGATGATGACTTAGGTATAAGGATGCCTCGCCAGGATAGCGTCTAGTACGTCGATAGCCTGTCGCTCTGCCGCGATCGTTTCGGCCGTGGTGTCGATTACGGGTGCGTCACGACCCTGTTTGGCATGCGTGATCGCGATGCCGGCCTGGAGCTCATTGAGGTATTGCTGTCGCCGCACGCGTTCACGTCGGCAAAACTCTATGGTCTCTTGCATGGCCTGCATACCGTGTGTCCTCGCGTCTCGAAAAATAGCGGCCGGGCGCGAGGAATATCGGGGGAGGCATGCGTCCGGCCAAGTATTCCGAGCTTATCGGGGGAGATTTGCTCTCGGTGGGGGTTTGTTTTGCTCCTATTGCAGAGCTTGCCTCTTACCTATCGATTATGGCCGGCTGCGGGTAGGGTCGGAATCTACCCGTGGCTCGGCCGGGGAAGGTCCGTTCACCACCCAACCTCGCCATTGCCCTATCTCGCTGGCAAGGTCGCTTATGGGTGCATGAAGACCAGCTTCCCGCTGTGCCGGCGGAATGCCCGCGGTCTGACGGCCGAGACGTGCACGGGTTTCCAGCCATGGCAGGGGCCGGCTCGCAAACCGAGCCCCCGTCACCCCTGCGAATAACTCTATCCGAACATACAAAACGCGGCGGTTCTGGCCGTTCGTAGCAGCGCGATCGAGTTGCCGAGCGGTAGCTTAATTTTGGATCGCCTGCGACGAGAGCTGCTTGTCGCAGTCAATCGGATTGTTGGCGTGCCCTCGCAAAGAGCGCGGGAGCGATCTCAATGACCAGAAAACCCCGATTTTCCAGCTCGTCTTTCATCTCCGCGGCCTTCGTGAGGTCCGGGACGACGACCAACCCAGCTTCGTCGGGTCGTTGCGGATGTCGGTACGTTATCGTCAAGCTCATCGGACAAATTCTTTCCGCACCCTTTTGAAACCGGATGCGCCAGATTGATCGCAAAAGGCTCGGAATATACCTAGCGGGGGTTGCCCTTTTTGAGCGACGCTCGGCGCGACGACATCGAAATGCGGGACGGCATGTTCAGGGCACCTCCGCGAACTCGTTGAACGCGCCACAGTCGCATTCGATGATGCAGTTGCGAATCTGGTCCAAATTGACATGTTGCAGAACAACGGCGGCGCAGTTTCCACATTCAAAGGTGAGAGACCCACTGGACCTGATCGGCTGGCCGCGTGTGACCGTTAGAATGACGCGTCCTCCTGACCGAGCCTGAGCCTCTGAGATGACTTTTAATCGAGCCACAACGGTTCTCCGGCCCTTGTCCTCCTTCGGTGTCAGCAATCCGCGAGTGGGCACGCGGCTTCCCGCGAGACCGATCGCAATGAACGTTCTAAAGAGCTTACGCCAATCCCCTAACCTAGCGTGATTGTGAGCCCATTCGCGGGAGGATGTCGGTAATGTAGATTACCAAACGATCGGCATTCCAGCTTTTTAAGCGAATGTTCGGGGAAGGTGAAAACTTATCCGCGCCCGAACCAGCTGATAGCACTCGCAGGACGCCGCCATGAGGCCCGCCCGATCGAGAAGCGTGACTTGCCGTCGGCCGCGGGCAATCAAGCCGGCGCGCTCTAGCTCGCGGACGGCATTCGTGATGCTTGGCCTCTGGACACCCAGCATTTCGGCGAGCAGGGTTTGACTGATCCGCAATACGTCATCGTCACCGCGATCACGCATCATCAGCAGCCAACGCGCCAGCCGCTGCTTGAGGCTGTGCGCGCCGTTGCACGCCACCGACACCAGGACCTGTTCGAGAAAGGCTTGGGCGTAGGCGTACATGAGACCGTGGAAGGATGGCATCGTCTCCATGGCGCGGGTGAACGCCGCGCGCGTCATCTTTGTTGCGCTTCCTGGGATCTGAACGAGAAGCCGTACGGAGGAACTGGTGGCACCGAAGATGGCTTGTACCGAAGTGCAACCCTCCCTGCCGATCGTCGCCGCCTCGATGATGCTGCCGTCCGCATAGACCGCCACCACCGAGACCACGCCGCTGTCGGGGAAGAATACGTGGTCGAGCGGACTATCCGCGTCCATCAGGATCTGCTCGCGTTCGCAGCGGATTTGTTCAAGCTCCGGCATAAGTTGCCGGAGATCGGCGGATGGCAGGGCAAGTAAAAGCCGATTGGTGGGCCAATTTGATTGGGTATTCATTCAAACCGGATGCACCGGGATGCTCGATCACAACAAGCGTCGGGATATACCTAAACAACCCTCTCATACGGCGGAACCGCGTCACCGCCTGATCGAGCTGCTCGCCGAGGCACGGGCACAACTTCCCGTCGTCAGTGCGATGATGTCGAGCCGAAATCGCTAGGCGCTCGTGACGTCCCACAATGCCGAAATAGTAATAATACAACATGATTGCCAGTTTCCATGTGAGTATTTTCCGATGGCTGTAATACTGATAATAAAACCTAGATTGAGATTTCGTCATTTAGTCGTTCACGAACGATATAGCGGCGATATCACCAGTCTTTACGCAAAATCCAGAAGGGATGCCACCATGCGATATTTCGCCAATATGATTGCTACCCCGGTGCCGTTCGTCCGCTCAGCCGCGATCGCGGCGCTGCTCGGCGCCACGATGCTCGCCACTCCGCTAACCGCCGTGGCGCAGAGCCCTGCTGCCAAAACGGTGGCTGCCACGGAGACGAAGGGCGAGACCGTCGAGCAGCGGATCACTACCCTTCATGCGTCGCTGAACATTACGCCCGCCGAAGAGACACAATGGAACGGCGTGGCGCAGGCAATGCGCGAAAATGCCGCCGCCATGGACAAACTGGTCGCGACAAAGCGCACGACACCGCCCCAGAACATGACCGCGGTGCAGGATCTGCAGTCCTATCAGCAGTTCGCCCAGGCGCATGTCGACGGGCTGAAGAACCTGACTGCCGCTTTCTCGACGCTTTATGACGCCATGCCCGATGCCCAGAAGAAGGTCGCCGATCAGGTGTTCCAGACCTCCGGTCATGGACCAGCCGCATCAAAAAGCTGACCAGACGGGGCTAGCGGTCGCGCTGCGCGACCGTGACACCACGCTCAGTAAAGGAGGTCATCATGACCTGGATTAATGGCAACACATCGAAACGGCGACTGTCGGTAAGGCTCGTTGGAGGGCTCGCCGTCTCAGCGCTGCTCGCCCTCGGCGCCTTAGCTGGACCGGCCAACGCCGACGAGTACGGCAATCACGGTGGCTATCACCACAACTGGAACGGTGGGTATTACCGCGCACCGCCAGTGGTCTACGGCTCGTCTTACGGCAACAGCTACTATGGCTCGCAAGGCTATTACGGACCGCCGGTGGTTTACGGCCCTTCAGTGGGCATCGGCCTGCCCGGCATTAATATCGGCATCCGATAAGTCTCAGCCGATCCGAAATGGCGACGGCCGGCAGCAATGCCGGTCGTGACGCGACAAGCTCTGACAGAGAAACTTTCCTCCATCCAACGGTGTAAACAATGCAGACGCGCTCAATTCTTAGACTGATCCTGGCGGCGGCCTCCGTCGTGTGGATGGCTGCGATCCCGATGGCCTTCGCGCAATCGCCGCCGCAATTGGTGACCAATGGTCCCCAGGTTAGCCCAGGCGACTCGGACGTTCGCTCGGGACAACGCAATGTCGCCGACAGCGAGCGTTATGAGCAGACGCTCCACGCAAATGCTGCTTTCCGCCAACAACGGATGCAAAAAGAATGTGGCTCGATCGACGATCACAGTCTGCACGAGCAGTGCATTGCTAGCTTCCGGTAAATCAGCTCGGGCGGCAACTAGAGCGGCCCGACGAAATAATGGGATAGTGCCATGACTGAGCGCTTAGTTGACGTGTTGGGCACTGGGAAAGGAGTAATACATACCTTTCCTATCACGATCGAAGGCTCGGATACCTCCGATGCTCAGTACGAGAAGAAAGCATTGGAGGCGGCCGCTTACGAAAAATTGGTTCCGGATACCGAGCTGAGTAGCCTGACTGCAAGGATGCACACTAGCCGCAGCGGCCCTCTGGAGCCTTACGGAGATAATCGACACGTCCTGGCCCAAACAAAGGATAGTCTGGACCAAATTGTTCGGGGTCGCGCCTACCTTCTTTGGGAGCAGGAGGGTCGACCCGACGGTCGGGCTGACGAACATTGGCAGCGCGCGCAGGAACAGCATCTTCACGAGCGCGCCTACGCCCTCTGGGAACAGGAGGGGCGGCCGGAAGGCCGGACTGACGAGCACCTAGATCGAACCCGTGAATTTGAGGCGCTCAACCCGCTGGAAGCGCCTGATCCGCATCGTCCAGCAGGATCATACCGGCGCAGCATGCGTCAGGACATCGAGCGCTGATCCCTGAACCCCGAGAGAAGCTCCGGGTAACCCGGACACACATCTCTCAAGCGCCTGGCGCGCCTCCCGCGGCCGCGGGCGGCCGCCGGCCGGTGCCTCGGGCCGCGGTGGACGGGTACGGCGATGCGAGGCAGTCCAGGCCAGCCTGTGCAACCTGACAGTCGGAACGCTGGGCGCGCCAATTCTTAGTCTGGGCGGTACGTAGTTTCCGAACCTCCCGAAGTCAGGCGATTGCCGATATTTAGTGCGGGTGTGGGCAGGAGGGCTATGGATGCGCGACAAGCATCCTTTCCAACTCCGGGAGTTGGCTCGGTGGTATCGGGAATTCACCGAACGGGCCGGGAGTCCAATGATTTGGGAGTTGCACACCGCCGAAGACCTCGATGCAGCGGTCGAGCGGATCGCGCTTAGCCTTGAGACGACGTAACCGCCTTGGTTGCGGTGGAAGATCCAATACTGCGCAACTCGGGACGCCTGCAGGACGAGGAAGGTCGATGGACGAGATCCTCAAACAGAAGATCACAGAGATTTTGGATCAAAATCGAATCATGACGGTCGCAACAAATCGGCCTGACGGCTGGCCCCAGGCAACGACTGTTGGATATGTGAATATCGGTCTGACGCTTTATTTCCTCTGTAGCGGGCAGAGCCAGAAAGCAGAAAATATAGCGCGGGATCAACGGATTTCGCTGACAATAGACCACGACATTTCGGATCCAATGGCCATCAAGGGGCTCTCAATGGCGGCAGAGGCGCAGCTCCTAGAAAGTCCCGCCGAGATCTCCAAAGTGATGAGTTTGTTTCCGTCAGAATACGAATTCCGCACGCTGGACCTTCATGAAGTCCTCGTATTTCGAGTAGTTCCGAAAGTGATCTCGGTCCTCGATTATTCGATGGGGTTTGGTCATACCGACCTCATTACCATCTGCTCGGCGACACGCTGAATTGCTAGAGGCTATCACCCCGCGTCCGAACGGCGCTGCGCTGCTCGAGACTGAGCGCCCTCTGAGGCAGTGGGAAAAGTGGTGTGGGCCTGATAATACGGCCCAGTGCACCTTCGTATGTCTCCACCGCGAGAAGCAGATCTTCTGCTTCCAAGTGCATTGTAGCCCCGCAGGAGCAGATGCTTCCGGCGCACTCGCTCCGGATGTGAGAGGCATATGACCGAGACAACGTCAACGAATACAATCCCCCGATCTGAACCGGCAAAGCCCGCGCGGCTGCGGCTGCAAGCTCAGGAGAACTTCGTGGTTCCTTCCCGCCACGAGCCCGCCACGGCCAAGCCTTAAGTCAGAGCACTTCTCCGGGACGGAAGCCGCTGTTCCGTAATTAAGGAGCGGGAGAGGCGCGCGATGGGCGCTGGTATTGAAGGCGAGCAGTCGTCAAGCACCTGACGACAGGCTCGGAGTTACGTCCTCTCCCTTGATCGACGGAAGGAACTGCCGATGGCGTCGGATTGCGTGCCCGAGCGGAAGTTCTGGCAACTCGCGATTGCCGACCTCGAGAAGCATCTCGCCGCCAGTCGAGATGGCCTCACCTCGGCCGAGGTCGCTTCGCGCCGGGTGCGCTATGGCCCGAACTCTCTGGAGGCGCGGCGGCGTCTATCTGTGCCGCTAGAATTCCTTGGCCGGTTCCGTAACCCGCTTGTGCTGATCCTCCTGGTGGCGGCGGGAATTTCTGCACTGACCGGCGATCTGACCAGCTTCATCATCATTTGCACCATCGTGGTCACGAGCGCGCTGCTCGATACCGTGCAGGAGTACCGGGCCAATGGGGCCGCCGAATCACTTAAGGTCTCGGTCGCGCTCAAAGAGCAGGTCCTGCGAGACGGGCGGGAGGTTACGGTGCTGGGACAGGACCTCGTCCCCGGCGACGTTGTGCTGCTCGCCGCCGGGGATCTGGTGCCGGCGGATGGGCGTCTCCTCGAAGCGAGGGATTTTTTTGTCAACGAGGCATTGCTAACCGGCGAATCCTACCCGGCAGAAAAGCACGCGCCCGACGAAGGGGTGGAAACCTCGGAAGTTGCCAGTGCGACAAACGCTGCCTTCATGGGCAGCTCGGTGATGAATGGTTCGGCCAAGCTTTTGGTCTGCGGCACTGGCCTGACCACCCAGCTCGGACAGATCAGCAGCAGCTTGCGGCGGGCGCAGCTGCCTTCTGCAATGGATCGGGGCACCCACCAGTTCGGCATGCTGATCGTGCGTTTTACCACGGTTCTCGTGCTGTTTGTGTTGCTGATCAATTTGCTGTTCCACCGCCCTTGGCTGGATAGCTTTCTGTTCGCCGTGGCGCTCGCGGTCGGCCTCACGCCCGAGCTGTTGCCAATGATCGTCTCGGTAACACTCGCGCGCGGAGCCATCCGCATGGCGAAGGTGCAAGTGATCGTGAAACGGCTCGGCGCCATCCATGACCTAGGGAGCATGGACGTGCTGTGCACCGACAAGACCGGGACACTGACCGAGGCGAGGATCAGCCTCGCGCGGCAGGTTGCGCTCTCGGGCGCCGATAGCCCGCACGTGCTCGACCTAGCCTGGCTCAACAGCCATTTTCAGGCTGGATTGAGAAACCCGCTTGATATCGCGATCGCCGAAGATTGCTCGCCGCGCGGTGACGGTTGGACGAAGATCGATGAGGTGCCGTTCGATTTTCAGCGGCGCCGCGTTTCGGTCCTCGTCGAGCACGAGGGTCAACGCCTCCTAATCACCAAAGGCGCGCCTGAGGACGTCCTCAAGCACGCTGTCCGATATGAAGAGCCGGGCAAGCCCGATCTGCTGCCGCTCGACGCCGCGGCTCGGGCGCGCGCCTCAAAAGTCTTTGAGGGTCTTAGCACGGAGGGATTTCGTGCACTCGGCGTTGCCTGGCGCGAACTCGAGCCTGACCGAAAAGGGGCGGCGGTGTCCGATGAGCAGGAATTGGTGTTCGCCGGCTTCATCGTCTTCTCCGATCCGCCAAAAGCAAGCGCGGGGGCGGCTATTGCTGCGTTAGGCGCCAAGGGTGTCAGCGTCAAGATCCTCAGCGGCGACAACGAGCACGTGACGCAGCATGTCTGCGCCGAACTCGGCATTCCGATCAGCGGCTTGCTGACCGGCACCCAGATCGAAGCTCTCAGCGACGAAGCGCTCACCGCACGGCTAGAGGAGACGAACCTGTTCTGCCGAGTCACGCCCGTTCAAAAGAACCGCATTATTCTGGGCCTAAAGCATCGCGGTCACGTCGTCGGTTATCTCGGCGACGGGATTAACGATGCACCATCGCTGCACACTGCGGACGTGGGCATCTCGGTTGAAAGTGCGGTCGATGTCGCCAAGGACGCGGCGGATATTATTCTGCTGCAGCAGGATCTCGGCGTTCTGGAGCGCGGCGTCATCGAAGGGCGCCGGGCGTTCGGCAACATCATGAAATTCATCATGATGGCCATGAGCTCGAATTTCGGGAACATGTTCTCGATGGCCGGCGCGACCCTGATCCTGCCGTTCCTGCCGATGTTGCCTGTGCAGATACTGCTCAACAATCTTCTCTACGCCGTCTCGGAGATGCCGATCCCGTTGGACGCGGTGGATAGCGTGATCACGGAGAAGCCAGAGCATTGGGACATGCGGTTCATCCGCAACTTCATGCTTGTCATGGGGCCAGTGAGCTCGGTCTTCGACTTTCTGACCTTCGCCCTGCTGCTCCTGGTTTTCCATGCCGACGAAGCGCTGTTCCAGACCGGCTGGTTCATCGAGTCCCTCGCCACGCAGGTGCTGGTCATTTTCGTGCTGCGCACGCGGGGCAATCCGCTGAAAACCCGCCCGCACCCCCTCCTCGCCGTTACATCCATCGCGGTGGTCGTGCTGGCGGCGGTGCTGCCATTCACCCCGCTTGGGGCCTGGTTTGGCTTTGCGCCGCCATCCGCCACCTTCCTCTTCGCGATTGGGGGGCTAACGGTAAGCTATTTGATGCTCGCCCAGGCCGCGAAATGGGCGTTTTACCGGCTCTGGCCGCCGGGTGGCACGGCACCGGCATCCGTGTTGCGAGTAGCCTTCCCGCTGATAGAACGATCGTGAAGTTTGAGACACTCGCGCCAATTGCTGGGGGCAAAGAATGCGTTTGGTCCCGCGTACACGAAGGTTCCGAATAAGACACCAACACCTGCGATTATCGCCACCGAGACCCAGAACGCGACGCTTATCACACCCAGCGCAACACTTGCGCCACCCGCGCGTGATGGTGGCACATCCGCAAGCGCAAGGAAACGCCGCGAGGCCGGGATCGAAAAGATGGTTTGCTAGGTTCTGTGCGAAGCTCCGCGACAAGCACAGTCGATGAGTTGACCGTCGACTAGATATCTTCCGGCGCTACCTTGGCAGTCTGGCCTCTTGCATGCTTTGCTTGAATGCGAAACGTCGGCTAGACCTTTGAGCGCGGTCACATGGCGGATCATTCCACAAAACCGGAAGAACGCTGGATGGCGGGTGGCGAATGCCTTCACATTCGTCCGACCGCCCTACAGTCGCCGCAGAGCACGATGCCTTCTTCCACCCTCTCTCACCCGAGTGATTCACCCCCCATTGAAGTGGTCCACCCTGAGCAATGGTTTTTGCTCTCGTGGTCTTGCCCCGGACTCTGGCCCGCCGTTTATGAGACCTTTCGGGCGGTTTGAGCTTGCCGAACGAACTCCCCAGGCGTCAAGTGACCCAGAGCCGAGTGAGGCCGCTCGGTGTTGTAATCGACCCGCCAAGCCGCGAATTCCTAGGGCCCGATGATCCACGATCTGCCGCAGCATTTGACACGGCGACCGATCACCTCCCTGCTGCATCGCGCTCTTGGTGATTTGTCCCTTGGCCGCTATCCCGTCTAACAATCCTATTCGAAGGGTCACCCGTCAGCGCGCGACACACCGGATTATCATGGCGAGTAGGTAATTTCCGAAGCTCTCGGCGACATCTTCTATCCGTTAAATTTAAACATCACGAGCCAATCGCAAGGATCGGAGGCCCGAAATTACGATATGACCGTCCTTGAAGTGCTCGACGGCCTTCGTCCCCGGCTTGATCAAGGCGACCCAATTGCCAGGGGGCTGGACACGGCGATAACCCGTGCGGTCGACTCACTGGTGCCGTTACAGCAGGATGACGGCCATTGGGTGTTCGAATTGGAAGCCGATGCCTCAATGCCGGCTACCTTTATCCTGTTGCAGCATTACCTCGGCACCATCGAGATCGACATACAACAACGACTTGCCAGCTATCTTCGTCAAACCCAGGGTGTGGATGGCGGGTGGCCGCTGTTTTTCGGCGGTCGACTCGACCTCAGCACCTCGGTGATGGCCTATTTTGCGCTAAAGGCTGCAGGTGACTCGGCGCATGCCCGGCACATGAAACAGGCCCGCGCAGCGATACTGGCGCGCGGAGGCGCTAAGCGCGCGAGCGTCTTTGCCCGTATCACGATGGCGCTTTTTGGTGAAGTTCCCTGGCGCGCGGTTCCCGTTATGCCGGTGGAGATCATGCTACTGCCCCGCTGGTTTCCGTTTCATCTCCATAAGATCTCGTACTGGTCGCGCACCTTTCTCGTACCGGCATTGGTGCTGATGGCATTGCAGCCACGGGCGCGCAATCCGCACCGCATCACCGTCCGAGAGCTATTCACCGAGCCTCCGGAATCGGTACGCAATTGGATCGCGCCGACCCTATCGCTGCGGTCGCGTATTTTTGCGGTCTGCGACGCGCTGGTACGCAAGATCGAGCCGTTCTTCTCGGCAAAGCGACGGAAGCGTGCGATCGAAAAGGCAGTCCGCTTCGTCACCGAGCGACTCAATGGCGAAGACGGTCTCGGCGCTATTTTCCCGCCGATGGCGAATACGGTGATGATGTTCGATTGTCTCGGATACGCGCGAGACCATCCCGATTACGTGACCGCACTGGGGGCGACCCGCAAGTTGCTCACCGGCGACGGCGAGCGCCTCTATTGTCAGCCATGCCTTTCTCCGGTCTGGGATACGACGCTTGCCTGCCACGCGTTGATGGAAGTCGGGGACGAACGCCTCGGGCCAACGATACGGCGCGCGCTCGATTGGATCGCCGGCAAGCAGGTGCTCGATGTGGTCGGCGATTGGGCGGTCGCACGCCCCACTCTGCGGCCCGGTGGCTGGGCTTTCCAATACGAGAACCCGTATTATCCGGACCTCGACGATACTGCCGCGGCCGGGCTGGCGCTTGATCGCTTCGATGCGGTGCACTATCGCCCCGCGCTCGAGCGGGCTGCAGAGTGGATCGTCGGGATGCAGAGCCGGAATGGTGGCTGGGCCGCTTTCGACGCCGACAATACGCATTCCCTGTTCAACAGTATTCCCTTCGCTGACCACGGCGCGCTGTTCGATCCCCCGAGCGCTGACGTCAGCGCTCGCTGTCTCGGGTTCTTGGCGCAGCTCGGCTATCAACCAAATCATCCCGTCGTCACCGCGGCAGTTATCTACTTGCGGCGCGAACAGGAGAAAGACGGCAGCTGGTTCGGCCGATGGGGAACCAATTATATCTATGGAACCTGGTCCGTGCTCGCTGCTCTTAACGCGATCGGCATCGGTCCTGACGCGCCAGAGATACGCCGCGCTGTGACGTGGCTGCTCGCCCGCCAGCACCCTGATGGTGGTTGGGGTGAAGGTGCCGAGACCTACTGGCCGGACCTGCCGCATTGCGAAGCGTCTTACAGCGCCCCATCGCAAACGGCCTGGGCCCTCCTCGGCCTGATGACTGCCGGCGAGGCCGGAAACCCGGCGGTTACCCGCGGTATCGCCTATCTGATGAAAGGCCAGGGTCAGGATGGGCAATGGGACGAACCGTGGTACACCGCAGTCGGGTTCCCGCGCGTCTTCTATCTGCGCTACCACGGCTATGCCGCATTCTTCCCGCTGTGGGCGCTTGCGCGCTTTCGGGCCCTTTCCGCCGGAAAGCCGTGCCGCCGGGTTCCCTTCGGTCTTTAAATCGTTGCGGAGCGCCCTCCCGCAGATGACGCCGGAGCAACGCCGCAAGAAGGCCGACGCACCGGCACCTGGGAGCGGGCCACCGGGACCCTAACGCCCATTGACAGCAGCTTGATTTTTAGACCTGCTCCGTTAGCGCCAGCTGCGATAACCGTAATAGCCGCCGCCACCCAGTAAACAGAAAACCACGACGATGACCAACGAGAGTCCCATAATTTTCCTCCGGTTCACAAGATAAAACCACCATTCCTACTTGATGATGAAATATATCGGTTCGATCCTCGGATTCTACTTATGCGGACTCCGCTCTAATCGGCCGCACGTTGTCGCCGGCCGATGTCGACTAAACAACTGAGCCCAAGCGTTCATGACTTGGCGGCGGGAATTGGGCCAGTTCCTAGACGGGCTCTCGAGCGGCTTGCGGAGAACCCGGAGACGGGGAAATTGGCGCAGCTGTCTCAATCACCCTGGGTAGATTCCGAGGCTCCCCACTTCTCACAGATACCGTTATGCGAGGCGTAAGCCCGAGCATCTCCTCCGGAGCGCTCAGGGTAAACTGCCGAGCGGAGACATCCCTGCTTTTATACCCGCCCGGCGGTGGGACACCCCGCACGCGGCGCGACCGTTCTAGTGTCCGTTTCAATGGAGCACATGGAATCCACGCGGCAAGAGACCAAGAGATGGTGACCGCACGCGCCGGCGAAGAGATCGTCTGCCCGAGAGGTACGCTCTGTGGTCAGATGATCCGCGACGTGAACGATGAGGTCTTCCTCGACGATTTTATGCTGCTCAAAAACACCTCTTCGTCCGACAGTCGGGAGTATGTTTGTGCCTGCTGCATGCGGATCGTGGTCGCGAGGGATGATCGTCGCTGGCGGGTGGATCTCCGTCGAGGATGGTTGCAGTAGTGCCGGCGAGAGATCCGATCCTCGTCGGAAGCGTCGCTTTTCAGGCACCGCTACTGGGACGGAGCCTCATCCAGCTCGTGACTTCATTCGGCGGCTTCTTGGCTACTTGCGCCATGATGTATGCGTGCCTTGCTGTGTCGCTCTGGGTGGAGTTGCTATCGGTGGTAGCGGCAGGTTTTCTCGTGCGCGTTTTCATCATTCAGCATGATTGCGGGCACGGCTCGTTCTTTCGGTCGCGTCGAGCCAACGACGTGATCGGCATGCTATGCAGCCTGATAACGTTGACCCCCTATGCCTTTTGGCGTCGACAACACGCCCGGCACCACGGCTCTTGGAACAATCTCGATCGGCGTGCAGCGAGTGGACTCGATATCTATTCGTCATGCCTAACCGTCGCGGAATATCGGGCCATGGATCGGTGGCGACGCGCGATCATCCGCCTCGCCAATCACCCGATCGTCGCTAATCTGCTCCTCCCCCCGATGGTGTTCATCATCCTCTATCGCACCCCGTTCGACGCGGCCAAGAACTGGCGATCAGAACGATACGCTGTATACCTGACAAACCTTGCTTTGGTAGCGTTCTTCGGTGGCCTCGGGTTAATGCTGGGCTATAGCCACGTCTTGGCAGTCCAGCTACCAGTGATGATCTGCGCATCGATCGTCGGCGCGTGGTTGTTTTCTGTCCAACATCGTTTCGAACACGCCTTGTGGACACCCGAGAAAAGCTGGGATTTCCGCACGGCTTCGCTGCGAGGCGCCTCCTATCTACGCCTGCCCCGTATCCTCCAATGGTTCACTGGAAATATCGGTTATCATCACGTCCATCACATCAACCCGCGCATCCCGAACTACCGTCTTGAGGAATGTCATCGGGCGAATGCCGAGCTTCAATCGGCGCCACAGCTGACATTGGGGGACGCGATCCGCGCTCTGCAATACACTTTGTGGGATGGCGAACTTGGACGCTTGGTGTCGTTTCGCGCGGCTGTGGCGCGTTATCGGTCAGCGGCACGTCTGCAATTTTCCAAGGATTGATGTGTTCGCACTGCTGGCCGCAATTCCGGGGGCGACTGTCCCCATCCTAGAAAGGCAACGATGTTGTTAAAGCGCGGGCTAACCGGGGCCGTGGGGCAGTAAGAACGACGAGCCGCTGAGCGGTCCGAGATCGTGTAACCGAAGCACGCCGATTTCATTGATACATAACGCTAAGTCGCCGTCACATAATGCGTCCCGCTGCACCGGATATCACACATCTTTAAGCAGGTAGCCTTGGGTAGTTTCCGAGTCTAACGCGGCGTGCCGCGTCGCAGTAGGGTTGAGCTCCCACCGATATGACGGCGGCTCCATATTGTCCTGTCACTTAATCGGCCCAGCGGCGGAGACATTCGATGCCTGAAATGAACCGCGCCGGCCCGGATACCGTTCTGGCGCCCGAATTCGACGATTTTCTGCTCGCGCCGATTGGCGAGGAACAAAATGGGATGCTACTCAGTGTAATTTCGGCACTGGCCCGTCTGGACCTCGACCCGTGGCAGGAGGCCGCTAATTTAGCTCAGTTGCCGGTGACAACGGCGGCTCGCAGATTGGCCTTGTTAATCGCGTCACTACCCGATAGGCCGTCGATGCATCTCGACCCTGGGACGACTGGTGCTCGCTTGATCGCTCACTTACCCCGCCGGGCTGGCTTCAATGCCACGTCTGCCGGGACGTCGCACAGTGTCGGCACCCCTGCGATGCTGCAAACCCAGTCCGCTCGTTACATCGTCGCCCTGATCCTCACGGTCTTGTTTGGCGCCCTCGGGATCGCAGCAAACCAACGATCAGCAGCGCACGTCGATAACATCGACGCTCCGGCTTCCGGCGCAGTCATCCAGCCGACCACAAAGCAAACGCCCGGCTCATCGTGTCGCCCATCGATGGGGTAAAAGCGCTCAAAATGACCTCCCCGGGAGAAGCTGCGGATCCAATCGACCCATTCCAGCGAAGACCGCGGTCTCGACGCCTAGGCAGGTTCGCCTTGCACCCTTCTGATTTGCCTTATGGAGAATTGTCATGCGATTAGCAGCACGGGTCACGCTTGAAACGCTCGTTTTGGAAGAAGTCCTTTTCGAAGACGATCGCAAGGGTGATATCAAACGCGCCGTCGCGAAATTGGTCCGCCGCTTTCGCAAGAACAACCACCAAGGACCGAACTTGTTCGCCAATGGTACCTTGATATCGGTTGTGAACGCTGACTAGCCACCTGAATTCGCACGATTCCAGCGACCAGTCAGCA
>Ga0206907_1007_pt1 | contig 38900 bp, 37 predicted proteins | sample Alteio_BWOrgHeat_80_FD_152951 | JGI IMG/M metagenome (GOLD analysis project Ga0206907, IMG submission 152951) | Enriched cells from forest soil in Barre Woods Harvard Forest LTER site, Petersham, Massachusetts, United States -... | ecosystem: Environmental > Terrestrial > Soil > Temperate forest >...
CCCCGATCCCGATGGCCGGGTTCTGCTTCGCGGCCAGCGCGAGCGACAATTCAATCTTGGCGGTTTTCGTCGCGCAATGCCCGTCACGTAGTGCGGTGAGCTAATAATTTCCGCGTCGTTCGCCCTTAGAGCACGTGCCTTTCAGTTGCAGTTTCGGAGAAGCATCTTGGGATACTGTTGATGCCTCGCACCTGTCCGTCCCGTTCTCGCGCGCGAAATCATGGTCAGGGATTGATCGTGTTCTGCCTGAGACAGACCGCGCTGGTTAATATGGTCGAGTTCGGTTCTAGCTTCGCGCGCGCGGCGGCAGCCTCATCTAAAACCGCCTTGCGTGCCGCGTCGCACAGAGCAATTGATGAAAACGGAACTTGGTAGTTCGTCGCTCCCCCGAAACCGAGCCACACGACAATAAGAATAGCGACCGGGGCCATCATTTTCTCCGTCCCCCAGTATAGTCCGTGGTTGCTCGCCGCCTGACGAGTAACCCTAATTTTATCATATTGCGATGATGTAAAGCGCATATAGCCCGAGTGGGTAAAGCTCACGAGGGCGTGGCGGACTAGGCCGCTGGTATCGATCTTACTACCCTGTTTGCTGCCCGAACCTGCCGGTCCCGATCTATGTTTTCGCTAATTTGTTGTGATTATTGGTGAGCCCGTCGGGATTCGAACCCGAGACCTACTGATTAAAAGTTTGAAGTTCATAGTTTCCAATGTTTGCCGTCCGTCATATCAAGCTGCTCAATCCAGCGTTTGTACATCATCTTGTTGCCGTATGTTGCTTACAGCTTGCGTTCGCGTGATACCTCGGTGATACCTAGGTTGACCAGCTGATTTGACGGAGCAGCGGGGCCATGCGCGGCAAGATTACCAAGCGGTCGGTAGATGCGTTGAAGTCGACGGATAACGTCGAAGCAGTGCTGTGGGATACCGAGTTAAAGGGATTTGGTGTCCGGGTGCAGCGCGGTGGCGCGAAGAGCTACGTCCTACATTACCGCGCCGGCAGAGGCCGGGGAGCGCCGCTACGCAAGTTAACGATCGGGCGGCACGGTTCACCGTGGACGCCGGATAACGCTCGGGGCGAGGCGAGGCGCCTGCTTGGCATGGTCGAGGGCGGTGCCGACCCCGCGGCCGACAAGATCGCGCGCAAAGAAGCGCCGATTATCGCGGAATTGGCTGGGCGGTTTCTCGCCGAGCATGCAGAGGCGAAACGCAAGGGCAGCACCGCAACCGAGTACAAGCGGCTGCTCGACAAAATCATCCTGCCGGCGCTCGGCAAGCGGAAAGTGGCGGACGTCACGCGCGCCGACGTGACGAAGCTGCACCATGCAAACCGCGCCGCGCCTTATCAAGCGAACCGCGTGCTCGCCGTGCTTAGCAAGATGTTCAATCTCGCTGAGCGCTGGGGCTTGCGGCCGGATGGGTCGAACCCGTGCCGTCATGTCGAGAAATTCGCCGAGCGTAAGCGGGAGCGAATGTTGTCGCCGGCCGAGCTGGGTCGACTTGGGGACGCGCTCACGGGCCATGGCGGATCGCCCTATGTCGTCGGCGCAATCAAGCTGCTGGTGTTCACAGGCGCGCGGCTCGGCGAGGTGCTCGGGCTCAAATGGGAGTGGATCGATTTCGATCGTGGTGAAGCACGGTTGCCCGACAGCAAGAGCGGCGCGAAGACGCTGCATTTGCCGCCGCCGGCGCTCGCCGTGCTCGCCGAGCTGCCGCGGCTCAACGGCAACCCCTATGTCATCGTTGGTGCGAAGTCGGGCGCCGCACTCGTCAATCTCGAAAAGCCGTGGCGGGCGATCCGCGGGCCGGCCGGGCTCAACGACGTTCGCCTTCACGATTTGAGGCACGCATTTGCGAGCGTTGCCGCATCAAGCGGGATGGGCCTTCCGATCATCGGCAAGATGCTCGGCCACACTCAGGCGGCGACAACCCATCGCTATGCGCATTTGGCGAGCGATCCAGTCAAGGCCGCCGCGGCAGCTGTTGCTGGGAAGATAGCGGCGGCGATGGCGCGTACGGTGGACGAGACAGAAAACGCGAACGTGTTCCCACCACGATGAGGCTGATAGACGTGATCGGGAGGGACATAGGACCCCGCTGACGATAACGCGGGGCACCCTGGGGAGGTGCAATTGTCAATTTTCGATGACGGATGGGATCGTCTCAGCGAGGCATGTTTGGACTTCCATTCTATCTTGGCAGAACGAAAAAAAGCGGCGCGCAAAAAAACGATCAAGACGGATATTACCTTTAAGGAAAACCCTGAGGTCAAAAGAGCAAACAGCGAGATTATCTCGTGGCTTCGGAAGGCCGGCCTTGATGCTCGACTTTCTATCGATGGCGTCGACGAAGGTCCGCTATCCCGGCAGTATTGGAAGGAAGCCGGGCGCGCTAAACGGACTTTAATTACGGGGACTGCGCAGGTCGCGCAGCGGCCAGGCACCGTCATGGTCCCAATTGAAGCGATGGCGAAACTCGTCAGGGAATATCTCAAGGCCCCATACCGAGTATCAGAACCCGACTTGGGTCGATTTACGCCTCCACTTTCTGACTTTCGGGATATTCGACACCCCGTCGACCTCAACGATCGGGGCGCATTAAGGCGGAGGCGAGCGCGGGAAAGGCAACTGGCGGATTACCTGGATCGGATCAAACGAAGCGAGTTCGAGCATCTTATCGGACCGAGGCGGCCTCTCACCGAAGCACTCGCGCGCCTCGACCTCTCTGAGCAAATAGGGTTGGAGCCGCCACCTGCGCCGGCGAGTTCGATCAAGGCGCGACCTGGGCCGATCCCGACAGCGAATCTTATCATTCCCGCTGCCAAGAAGCTGCTCAAGGTAGGGCGCAGACCTCCCGACACAGTTACCTGGAAGCAATTTCGGATCGACCTTTGTGTGAGCCTCGGCGTCAGAATTGAGCAGCGAGGCTTCGGCCTAGACACAATACAAAAAGCAGTGCGGCCACTTCTCCAGAATACCGAAAGTACCGATAATTAATTTCTCGGTACTTTAACTCCTTCTCACATTTAGTCGTAACAGGTTTCCTCCTGTGACGCGCCAATGCAGCGTGTTGCTGAGAGGGACTCGTGCTCGAACCTTTGCTCACCGATCTCGACCTTGAACAGCTCCGAATTATGAGCCAGTCAAAGGCGCAAAAAGATCGCGTCGCCGGACGTGGGATTCCCTTTGTCAAAATCGGCCGGCTCGTCCGATATCGCCCTGCCGACGTAGAGAAGTTTCTCTCCGACCTGCCGACGCTGTGCTCGACATCGGAGGCCGGCGCCAACGTGGTGCAGGCTGGGATCGAGCAGCCACCAATCGCGAAGGCCGAGCCCGCATCGGGGCCGATTGGTGGTGTTCGCAGGTCTGGCAAACGGTCTACGCCGCCGTCGGCGACCCGCCGAGAGCGGGGCATCGTGACCACGGGCACTGCCGCCGAAGTGGACGCTGCGCTCCCTAAAAGCAAGGCAGATGTCGGTGCTGGCTCTGTGGCCTCGGGTCGTTCGGGATCAGGGGTCCGGGAGACATCGTCGACTAGGGGGGGAGGCGATGATCGCCGGCCCAGAACGCTCCCACCCCCGACAACCTCGTCTCGCTGTGGGCGGGGTCTGGCCGGCGCGCCTCGGTCGCGATCTGAGCCGCGAGGATGCCCGGCAGATCGCCGAAAACGTGACCGTGGTCACGTGCCGAAAGGCCGACACCGGCAAACGGACGCCGCCCCGTGCAAGAGGCCGCGCATCTGGTCAAGCTCGGCGGCGGAGCACGCTATGACCCCGCTTGACGCCGGCGTCGACACCGATCAAGTCGAGTCCGCGGTTCAGCCGGACCCGGGCGCGATGCGAGCGCACCTGGACCGACTCTTTCGCCGCATCCCTACGGAATACCCCGGTGGCCTCATCGAGATCGCCTGGTCCGACCGCAACGGCAAGGTCACGAGCGCGAACCTTTTTGACGCGACGCCCGAGGGCATCGAGCAAGCGATTGCATGCGCGGTGTCACACAACCGTGACGATCTCACCAGAGGCCACCGCCTCAACGGTCGCAACATTTATGTAGGAGTCAACCCGCGGAAACCGGGAACCAAGCTATACGACCGGGCCGCAGCAAAAGATGTCGAGATTGCGTTTTTTAATTGCGCGGATTGTGACGGTCCGCCAAGCACAGACCGGCTGCTCGAAGCGCCACTCCCCTATTCATTCGCCGTGACGACCGGCATCGTGCCGGAGCCGCGGGCGCATCCTTATTGGGAACGAAAAGAACCGACCCGTAACATGACCTCATGGTCGACCCAGCAGGCGGCGCTGGCCGAGCATTTCGGCGGCGATAAGGTCATCGATCCCCCTCGGGTCATGCGCCTCGCCGGCACGGTCAGCTATCCGCCGCCGAAAAAGGTTAAACGCGGCTACATCGTCGAGATCACCGAGATCAACACCCAATACCTCGGCGACGATGGAATCGAGGTCGAGCGGTCGCCCGTTGCCGCCTCGGCGCTCGCCGCCGCTTACCCGCAGCCGCCGCAATTCGACCCTGAGACGGGAGAGGTTCACGGAGATGGCGGGCGCGGACCGTTCGATAATGGTACCGGCCGCCTGCCGCCCGATTTCTTGCTCGCCGAGATACGGGCGGGCCGTCAGTGGCACAACAATACCCTCAGGCTCGTCGCGCACCTTGTCGGCCGTGGAACCGCGGACGCGGTGATCCTGGCGCCCGCGCCCGGGATCACGTTGACTGGCTACACTACCGACGAGACCCATGCCGATCTTGCCAAGATGATCTCCGGTGCGCGGCGCAAAGGGTGGGCTCCGCCGGACACGGATGCCGAGGATTATCGCTCACCCCCCGTGCGTGATTTTCCGGTGATGGCGAAGGAGGCATTCATTGGATTGCCCGGCGACATCGTTCGGATGGTCGAGCCACACACCGAGAGCGACCCCGTTGGCCTGTTGCTGAGCGCGCACACCTTTTTCGGCAACTGCATCGGCCGCGGGCCGCACTACCGTGTGGAGGCCACCGAGCACGGCACCAATCTGTTTGTGGTGAAAGTCGGTGACAGCGCGAAGGCGCGGAAAGGAACAGGTGAAGACCGAGTTCTTTCGTTTTTTCGTAACGTCGATGAAGAATGGGCGGGTCGCCGTGTGCACAGCAAGCGCCTGATGATCATCGAAAGCGAGTTCGCGGGCGTGCTTCGGGTCATGCAGCGCGAGGGCAACACCCTATCGCGCGTCCTCCGCGACGGCTGGGACCGCGGCAACCTCGCGACATTGACAAAGAACTCGCCGGCGCGGGCTACGGGCTCGTGCATTTCGGTGATCGGCCATATCACATCAACCGAGTTGCGGGCGAATTTCGATCGCACCGAGATGGCGAACGGTTTCGGCAACAGGTTCCTGTTTGCCTGCGTACGCCGATCGAAATTCCTTCCGTTCGGCGGGTCGTTGGATGACGCCGACGTGCGCATGCTCGCCTATCAGATCAGGCGGGTGGTGGCGACGGCCAGCAGCATTTGTCAGGTCGTGATGTCACCCGAGGCGGCCGAAGCTTGGCGGGTTATCTACCCCGATCTCTCGGCCGATCGACCCGGTCTGCTGGGCTCGTTGACGGCCCGGGCCGAGGCGCAGGTCGTTCGATTGGCGATGCTTTACGCGCTATGGGCCGGCTCCGACCGTATTGATCTTCAGCACCTATTGGCGGCGGTAGCGATAGAGGAGTTTTGCCGGAAATCGGTGGACTACATTTTCGGCGACCTGCTGGGCGATCAGGTTGCCGATACGATCCTCGATGCGCTTCGGGCGGCCGGGGCTGGTGGCCTCACCCGGACCGAACTCAACAACCTGTTCTCCCGCAACGTGGCCGCGAGCCAGATAGCGCGGGCGCTCGGCGAGTTGGCCCGTCGCGGGTTGGCGAGCCAGCGCAAAGACGACGCGGCCGTCGGCCGACGCCCCGAAATCTGGGTAGCGACCGATGGAAGGGCTAAATGACGAGCCCGTTGGAGAAGCTGCGCGCCATCGCGCGGAACACGCCCTCGCCTTACGAAAGAAACGAAAAAAGTCGACCCGAACTGTCTCACGAGAGACCTCTTTCGTTTAATTCGTTTATTTCGTCATCCGAGGACCCGCCGAAGCGGGCGGGTGTCGACGAGCAAGACGCGCGCTTTGGTGCGCGGTCGCATGCCGACGATCGCGCAGAGCGAGCCAACACGCCCGAGAGCAAACCCGGTATTCCGGGCGAAAGCTTTGGCGCGCTGTCGGGTAGGCATCCCAGTTCAGCCGACGCGGCCTGGTCACCGGGACAGTTGCTCGCCAGCGCTCGGAATACGTCTCATCCGCCTTACGAAAGAAACGAAAGAACTCTGTCTGTTCCGCCTATCGAGAGACTTCTTTCGTTTAATTCGTTTATTTCGTCACCCGACAACCCCGCAAAGCTGGCCGGCGCCGGCAGGCGAGGCGAGCGCTTTGGTCCCTCGTCGCCTGCCGATAATCGGGGAGAACGGGCCAACACGGCCGAGAGCGAACCCGGTATCCAAGGCAAGGACTTTGCCGAACTGTCGAGCAGTCCGGTCGGGGCGGGCTGCTCACTAGGGCAACTGCTCGTCAGCAGCCCGAATAGGTCTCATCCGCCTTACGAAAAAAACGAAAGAAACGAAATAAGTCCATCTGAAACGCCTCCCGCGCGACTTCTTTGGTTTAATTCGTTTCTTTCGTCATCAGAGGAAGCGGGATCTCCCGAGGATCGTACAGACCTGAAGACGTGGTTCCGGGCATTCGCCGGCATGATCGGGGCGCCCACCCCAACCGGCTTCTCAGACCGGCGCTGGCAGCGGATCATCGATTCCGCCGGTCGTTTTCTCGACCGCTGGGCCGGTGTCGCTTCTGCCTGCGGCTGGTCGGACCTCGATATATTCGGGTGCCACCCCGACCGGCCCGATGCGCGGTTCGATTGCATGGGGATCGTCCTGCTGCTCGACCGCTGCGAGGTCGTCGGCGTCGATGAGGCCGGCGCCGACGTGGTAACAAATACCGGCTTCCCGCAGCGCTTTTCCCGCCGCCCGCTGCCGGCCGCCACGATTAGCCTGTGGCAGTTGGTGAAGAAGCGATGACGCGCCTCATCAGCCTGGCGCCTAGATTGGCCCCGGTGTGGCGCTCGGCGCTCGGTCCGGCCAACAGCCCGTCGTCGACGGCTACCAATTGTCGCGACGACAGCGCAAGCTGGTCAAAACCGGTCGTCTCGTTGTTTCACTAGCCGGAAAGACCCTGGTGACACAGACCGGACATCCAATTAAGCCTTAGACTAGCCAGCGGACCCGCACACCAAGCGGTGCTGCGGCCGTCGCAACTGAGGAAACGTCCCCACCCTGGCAATTGGTGATCAGTCTCCATCATTGATCAAGCTTGAACGCGGCCGACACAGCTGCGAGGCGAGATCGGCCCTCGGTCGCTTACAAGATCAGTCATCCCGACGTTGCGTGCGGTCATATTCAAGATAACACGCCGTCAAGATGCTGTACCAAGAGTGACAGGTGACACTTAAAATGGTGTAGAAGACGTCATCCTAGTGGTGTATTTTGAGGATATGGGAGTACTTCGAAACATCCGACACGAGGCTTTCGCACAAGCTATCGCCAACGGACATAGCGCGTTCAAGGCTCATGAAATTGCTGGGTTTTTCCCCGACCGCGCCAATGCCGGGCGGCTACGACATCGGGACGACATCTCACTGCGGGTCGATGAGATCTTAGCTACGCGCACGAAGGCTATCGACAAGGCGCTGATGTCTGCAGCCGAGCGGGTCGGCGTAGACGAAGCGTGGGTGTTGCGCAATTTGCGCATGAATGCCGTGATGGCGATGCGTGTCGGCGACCGGGCCGCAGCAGCCAGGTCGATCGAGCTGATTGGCAAGCATCTCGGCATGTTTATCGAGCGCAAGCAGATCGAAATCGCCTACGTCGATGACGCCGACGAGTACCTGGCGCAGATAATGGCCCTGGTCGACGCCAAGACGGTCGAGCATGACCCGTCGCCGCTGGCGATCGATCACGAGCCGGCGGAGCCTGACGACAGCGTCCATTGACGCTCAGGTGACCAGTAGCTAGGCGCTAGAGCATAATTCTTCTAAATTGAATCATCTTCTTGTCGCCTGAGCCGGACTAAACCCGGCCATCCATGGTTCAGGTCCTGACGCTCGTGCTTAAAGACCAGGACCCTCAGGACACGGGGAAGGCGAGAATTTTAGGTGCTTCCGTTTAACTCTAGCGGTCGGCGCGGCCGGACCCTACCGCATAAACAGCTGGTGAAGCGCGGCGCATGTGGGCGCTTTTGTTTACAACGCGGCGGCTTACCCGCAAGTTCCACAGCGTTTCGGCGATGCAGCCAATCGTTGAACTCGGTTGCGGCTCCGCCTTCTGCGACAGAAGATCGCAATAGCCAAGAATGGGAGCGAGGCGGATCGCTGAGGAGGACACCCATGTTCCGATCGAACCGACCCAAACGCTGGGCCCTTGTTTCATTTCTCGGCCTGATGGCGACCTTCGGTTACGCCTTTGCCCAGCAGGCGGAACGCGGGCAGTCGAGCTACATGCCGGTCGACATCAAGGAGTCGTTCGCCGCCTTGAAGGCACGGCTGTCCGGCGAGCAAGCCGGCGCCGAACAAGAGCACAACGCCTTGCTCAACGAACGCTACGATCTGAGCGACCGGCCGGCCCAAGGCGTCACGATGGACCGTGCCAAGCCGGTGCAAGAGGGGGTTCGGGTCAAGCTGCCGGCTGGCGCCACTTGGGACAGCCTCGCGGCGATGACCCCGGACCAGATCGGCGATCAGAACCTGTTTCCAAAGGGCTTTTACCCGCTACCCCATCCGAAGCATCAGGAGGGCGGCTTTGTCTTTCCGCATTTTGTGATCGACGCGCTCAGGCAACAGGACGCGCGCGATCTTAAACGGTTCGACATCGATTTCGATCTACCGGATCAATTTCTGGCCGAGTTTCCGCCGGCAATGTACCTGACCCCGCGCCCGGAGCTGGGAGACGTGACGCAAGGCAAATTGGTCTCGCTGACCAATTACTACGAACTATTCAACGGCCTGCTGACGCCCCGGCAGCTCGAGGGGTTGCGGCTGTTACTGACGCCGTTCCCGCAGCAGCAATTCAACGCGACCGAGGATCGTCGTGTCGAGCTTCCAAGCCAGGGCGCGGCCTGCTTTGATTGCCATTCCAATGGGCACCAGAACGGCGCAACGCACCTCGCTCCCGACACCCGTCCACAGCCATTCCGTCACCGGATCAAAACCATCTCACTGCGCGGCCTGAATATTCAGCGGCTGTTCGGGTCGCAGCGCGCGCTAAAGACGGTGGAGGATTTTACCGAATTCGAACAGCGCACCGCCTATTTCGACGGCGATATCGTGATCGCCGCGAAGAAGGGGGTGAACCCGCTGGAGCGCGGCAGCCAGGTCGATTTCATGGCCGATTTTGAGGAGATGCTGGACTTCCCACCGGCGCCCAAGCTCGACATCCTTGGCAAGCTCGATCCCGCCAAAGCGACACCAGCCGAACTGCGGGGTCAGGATATCTTTTTTGGCAAGGGTGAATGCGCCATCTGTCACCAGCCACCGTTTTACACCGACAACCTGATGCACGATTTGAAGACCGAGCGCTTTTTCAAGCCGGTGATGATCAACAACATGATGGCGGTGGGCGACGGGGCGATCAAAACCTTTGCGCTGCGCGGCGTGAAGGACAACCCGCCCTACCTGCACGACGAACGTCTGCTGACCCTGGAGGATACGGTCGAGTTCTTCAACCTGATCCTCGGCACCAAGCTGAATGCACAGGAAAAGCAGGATTTGGTGGCGTTTTTGCGGACGCTTTAGTGGGCAACGGAAGGCAGGCGCTGGCTGGCCGATAATCGTTCGCTAAAATTGTTGCTCTTTGTTCGTGCATTCTCTGGTGATGCGCTCGTTGCGCATCAACGCGACGCTGGCTGCGCGCCATGGCGACCGGGCCGCGGCTAATCGAGCGATCGAGCTGATCGGGCGGCATCTCAACCTGTTCATCGAGATAAAAGAAATACAGATCAACTACGTAGACGACGCTGACGAGTACCTGGCAAGATGCTGGAGATCGTCAACGCCAAGGCGATCGACAACGAGCTGCCGCAGCTGGAGCCCGCCAAGCCCGCCGACAGTGTGTGGGTTGGATGATGGGTCAGGCGCCAATAGCTGATCGTCAAGCAGGCCCGGGTAGGTGACCGCGAGCCCCTACCAATCAACGGTCCTAGAGCAAGAAGACGAGCCTTAGTCAGCATGCCGTGTCGGGGGCTTGAGGCGCCTGGAGGAACCGGCGCTTCTCGGTTTCCGGGCTGTCAAACAAAGCGCGCGAGGCGCCGAGACCAATGTTGCCGTGGAAATTCTTTTTCAGGTGGTTGAGCGCCCCCGCTCGCAGGTCGTCGATATTGGGACCTGCGCGCAGCGCGTTTCCGGGGATGAGGTTTTTCGATCTGAGAAGCCACTTGCGCGCATCGAGGAGCCATGTTTCGCCAGGCAAAAGAATGTCGCGCCAGCCGAGGTTCTCAATGTATTCGTCGGCGATGGCTCGCAGGTCTGGGGTGAGGTCCTTGACCTGGATTTTATACCTCTTGCTGGCCAGCGCCTGCGCGATGCGGCGCCATAGTTCCTGCGTAGTGAGGTCGGGCTCCCGTGCGGGCGCCAGTCGCTCATGCCACAACGCAGCTCGCGCCGCTTCACGCTTATTCCGCCGCATCGCAGTCCTGACCTGACGGTTGCGGCTCACCTGCTCTGCGCGGGCTTCGCGATCGCGATCTCGCGCGAGTTGTTGACGCGCCACCACGAGCATCCGACTGACGGTCGCTTCCGACAGGATTACGCCACACGCGCGTAAGGCCGTGGCGACTCGGTGCTTGCCCCACCAGTCGGGATGGTCGGCGATCAGCGCGACGACCTGGGCAAGGACCTCATCGGTCCAACGCGGAGCCTTTGGCCCTGTCTTTTTCGGTCGGAGTGACGCGACCGGATGATCTGGGTCATAGGCTCGCAGCCACCGGTGCAAGGCGGTGCGGCTGATGGCATGGCGGCGCGCCGTGCTGGTGATCGATGCGCCGTCGCGCACCGCCCTAACTGCCGCGGATCGTAACGTTAATTTCGACACAGCACGTATCGTATTTAACGAAACAGATTCTGTCAACTGGCCCTGGTTCCTACCCGATCACATCTGCTACGAAACACGCTCCGTCTTCACGGCGTCAAATCGTTTCATTAATTTCGGTACGTTACGCATCATATTTTCTGCATCGTCCTCTCAGGTGCGCTGATGGCCAGGCTACGACCACTCCAGTCCCTTTGATCGATCTGCTCGTTAACGCCCTCAACCCGCGCAAAGCCGCCTACGCGCCGCGCTGCTCGATCATGTCGCGAGCCAAGCAATCAATTGCTGTCTCACCTTCCACCACGCTGTCGGGCAAAGGTCGAGCGGGCTAGGGAGCAGGGGATTGCGATTGCGACTTCTTTAACGGCCGCGGGCCCACAAGTCGGCGAAGCGATCTGATGCCGCGTTCTGGAGCCACGTTCTTAAAAGCCGTGCCTCCCGATCGGCGACGTATTTCTTCGACTCCACCGTATCCCGCTCGGCCACAACGCGGGTCGGGCCGGAGTTAGCGCTGAGGTCGTCCTCGTTTAGCATGTCCCCCCTTGGACCACATCCACAATGAAACGATCCCGGTGCGAAACCTAGCGCCCACCACCGATTTGCCACAAAACAAACATTGTTACCGATTGTTGCAAGTCAGCCGCGATCGGGGGTCGCGCGGCCGTAAGGTTGATATCTCTCCGGTTTTAAGGCGAGGGGCGGCGAACGCGGCGACGCGCGCCGCAGAAGTAGAGTAGACCCCTTCCGCTTCGAAGGACGCCCTAAATGTGCCCATGGTCTCGCTACCTCAAGGTGACGACGGTCACGGTTCGCCGCGGCAAAACCGTCGTGGGTCGCCTACAGCTTTGGAATGTGGACGATCGACCTGACCGAGACGGAGCGCCCAGCGCTGGCCTAAAACGGGATCTGGGAGGCGCGAGGCTCACTGCTCTTGTTGACAGGCTGACATCGGGCGGCCCGGATCGATGGTCGGGAGATCACCCGTGTGGGGGGAACGCTTTTCTGCTGGCTTTTGCTCGACTGTCACGCACCTGCAATGGTTTTCGTGCAACCCTTATCGACCGCGCCGAGTGCTGATGGGTAAGTTCCCCCTTACCCTGTGTTCCGATGTCTCGCGACAAGTCACCGGAACCAGCATCCCTCGGGGCGGGCGCTCGCCTTGAAACGTTGGGCTCTGGAGGCCGGCAAGGCGCGCTTAGCGTCTTCTTTGTTGACCGAGGGCTCACCCAAGGCGGAGGAGCCGCGACATGATTTCAAGGCTTCGGGCGCCCGCGCCGCCTGACTGCCCTGTTCCTCAACGTGGTGCGTCGTGGATGTTCGCATGGCCTCCATGGTGGCCGCCATCGGAACAATGGCCTTTGCCGGCTGGCAGGCCGATGCACGCTTGACCTCTCAGATCAGGTCGACAACTTTTCGCTTCGCCGCAGCGTCGCCCTCGATATAGCGCGAGGTGACGGTCAGGTTCTGATGCCCGGCCAATTGCTGCACGTCGCGCAGCGATCCGCCGGCTTCGACGATCTTCTTGGCTGCCGCAGTGATAAAGGTGCGCCTGCCACTGTGGCTGCTAGCACCCTGAAACCCAAGTTCCCTATACCACCGGTCGAACAGGTTGACGATCGAGGCCGCAGAATAGCCGCCGCGCTCACTATAGGCGATCGGCCAGTCAGCACGCAGCTTGTCGGGGACCGCCTCGCGCAGCGCCAGCAGCGCGGCATGCAGTTCGGCATTCATCGGGATCGTGCGCCCGCCGCTCTTCCCCTTCGCTACGCGGTTCGGCAACGCAATGTGGTCGGCAAGCTCGCCGCTCGCGTCCGTTACCATGCTCCACCGCAAGCCTGCGATCTCTACGGCTCGCAAGCCCGCCTTGAAGGACAGCAGGACGATCACGCGGTTGCGATCCGGGTAGCGCGTGTGGCTCACGTGGTCGAGCAGCCGTTGGGTTTGTTTGGGCGTCAGCGTCTTCGCCTGCTTGTTTAGCATGGCATTTATCCATGGTTAAATGGGAGAAATGTCGTATATCCCCATGAGTTGGTACGCCCTGTCAAGTGCGTTGGCTCCAAAGCCCGCACAAATCCTCATCTCATTATAGAATAGAATTCTCCCACGAGTTCGTCGCCCTCCCTCATGTGTTTCGTCGTTCGCCTATTCGGCGCGAGCAGCGGCATGTCGCGCGCCGCGTAACGGGCGCAAGCTTCCAGCCGGCTGGGGGGCGCATCATTCGAGGTGCGCTCCTTTCTATTTCTCATGATCCAAGAACGACGATGAGCAAATCTGTCTCCGCCCCCGGCCAATAACCGGCCGCGGCAGGGGAACGGCCGGTTCAAATAGGCCAAAGCGGTAATCCGCGCGGCCAAAGCCGGGAACCAGATGCCGGCGACCAAGCTGACCGCGCAACTCTTAATAGCATAGTGGTCAAATCCACAACCCATCGGTCATTACGAGAACCGATTTGCCTCCCGGTGATCGGGCACCCGCTCCCGGCTCTCGCGTTGCGATTCGCCTCGTCCCCACCAGCAAGGCGCATCCGGTAGCGCTCTAACCTGCACTGTCCGCGCTCGATTTCTAGGCGATGTGAACAAATCAAGAATTGTGATTGAGTGGCAAAAGCGCGTCACAGGCCGATTTGCCACCGATGTCCGTTGCTTATCTCGACTCGCTCAACTGCGAACAGCGCCGAGCTGTCGAGCATGGTGTGAAAGCGCAGGACGCAGCGCCCAGTATGCCGCTCCTCGTCATCGCCGGCGCGGGCTCGGGCAAGACCAACACCCTTGCACACCGGGTCGCTCATCTGATCGTCAACGGCGCCGATCCCCGCCGAATATTGCTGATGACCTTTTCGCGTCGCGCCGCAGCCGAGATGACACGGCGTGTCGAGCGCATAGCGCGACAAGTCATGGGCAGCAGCGCCGCAATCATGACCGATGCGTTGAGTTGGGCCGGTACATTCCACGGCATCGGCGCGCGGCTCCTGCGCGAGTACGCCGACCAGGTCGGGCTCGATCCGGCCTTCACCATCCACGACCGCGAGGATTCGGCGGACCTAATGAACGTGGTCCGGCATGAGCTTTGTTTCTCGTCGACCGAAAGCCGCTTCCCAACCAAGGGGACGTGCCTCGCGATCTATTCCCGTTGCGTCAATGCTGAACTCGCGATCGAAGAGGTCCTGGCTGCCGCCTTCCCCTGGTGCTCTGGCTGGGAAGCCGAACTGAAGGAGCTGTTCGCGGCGTATGTCGAAACCAAACAGCGCCAGAATGTGCTCGATTACGACGACCTCTTGCTCTATTGGGCCCATACGGTCGGTGATCTTGCCCTGGCCGAGGACATCGGTGGCCGCTTCGACCATGTCCTTGTCGACGAGTATCAGGACACGAACAGGCTGCAGGCCGCGATCATCTTGGCGATGAAGCCCAGTGGGCGCGGACTGACCGTCGTCGGCGACGACGCGCAGTCGATTTATTCCTTCCGCGCCGCGACGGTCCGTAACATCCTCGACTTCCCTGCCCAGTTCTGCCCGCCGGCAGAGATCATCACGCTCGCGCGCAATTACCGCTCGACCCAAACAATCCTTGCGGCGGCAAATGGCGTGATCGAGCTGGGGCGAGAGCGTTTCGCCAAGAACCTCTGGACCGACCGGAACACTACCGCGCGACCACAGATTGTGAGTGTGCGCGACCAAGCCGATCAGGCCCGCTACGTCGCGGGTAGCGTGCTCGAGAACCGCGAAAGGGGATCAACCCTGAAGCAGCAAGCGGTTCTTTTCCGCACCTCGCATCATTGCGCAGCGCTGGAAGTCGAGCTGACCCGGCGCAATATTCCGTTCGTTAAATTCGGCGGCCTGAAGTTTCTCGACACCGCCCATATCAGAGACGTCCTGGCTCTATTGCGCTTTGTCGAGAACCCACGCGACGGCATCGCGGGGTTCCGGGTCCTGCAGCTGATGTCCGGTGTTGGCCCGGCGTCGGCGCGGGCGGTGCTCGACCGCATGATGGGGGCGGCCAATCCGATCGGTGCTCTCGTCGATACGCCGTCGCCGCCGCGCGCCGCGGATGAATGGCCCGCATTCGTCGAAACGGTTAGTAACCTCCGGGCGGGACGGACGGGCTGGCCCGCTGAACTTGAGTGCGCCCGGACGTGGTATGAACCGCATCTCGATCGCTTGCATGAAGACGCCGCGGCTCGGCGTGCCGATCTCATCCAGCTCGAACAGATCGCGAGCGGGTATCCCTCGCGCGAGCGTTTCCTGACAGAACTCACGCTTGATCCGCCCGACGCGACTAGCGACCAGTCCGGCGCGCCAGACCTCGACGAGGATTATCTGATCCTTTCGACCATTCATTCCGCCAAAGGCCAGGAATGGAAGTCTGTGTTCGTGTTGAACGTCGTTGATGGATGCATACCGTCCGATCTCGGTGTCGGCACTTCGGAGGAGATCGAGGAGGAGCGGCGTCTTCTTTATGTCGCCATGACGCGCGCCAAGGACGATCTCCACCTCGTGGTCCCGCAACGCTTCTTCACCCACGGCCAGAACGCGCAAGGCGACCGTCATGTCTATGCCTTGCGTAGCCGCTTCGTTCCCGACGAGTTGCTCGGGCTGTTCGAAAGCGTGACCTGGCCGTGCGCTTCCCCTGGATTAACGCCAAGAAGCCCGGGGCAAGGCGTGCGCATCGACGCAAGGGCCCGCATGCGCGACATGTGGCGCTGAGGCACAAATCTAAAGCATGGGACAGCTAGCCAGCGCAAACGCAGCGACCGAGGTCCTGGCTGGCTTGGTAGAGCGCGTCACGTTCCACAATGCGGAGAACGGCTTTTGCGTTCTGCGTGTAAAGGCGCGCGGCCACCGCGACTTGATCACCGTGATCGGCCACGCCGCGGTGATCGCCGCCGGTGAGTGGGTTACCGCGTCGGGCGAATGGGTCAATGACCGCACCCATGGCCAGCAATTTAAGTCGCGGTTCATGCGCACCTCGGCGCCGACCTCGATCGATGGCATCGAAAAATACCTCGGTTCCGGGATGATCCGCGGCATCGGACCGGTCTACGCCAAGAAGATGGTCAGGGCGTTCGGCGAAAAGGTGTTCGACGTAATCGAGGCCGAGCCGGATCGCCTGCGCGAGGTGACCGGCATCGGTCCCATGCGCGCCAAGCGCATCACCGGTGCCTGGGCTGAGCAGAAGATCGTGCGGGAGATCATGGTCTTCCTGCACAGCCACGGCGTGGGGACTGCACGCACCGTCCGTATCTTCAAGACTTACGGCTCCGATGCGGTGCAGGTGATGACCGAGAACCCGTACCGCCTCGCGCGGGATATTCGCGGCATCGGTTTCAAGACCGCGGACGCCATCGCGATGAAGCTCGGCATCGAGAAGACGGCGATGATCCGCGTGCGCGCCGGGATTTCCTATGCACTGACCGAGGCGATGGACGAGGGGCATTGCGGACTGCCGGCCCAGGAACTGACGCCGCTGGCAGTCGAGTTGCTTGAGGTGCCCGAGGAGTTGATCCAGACCGCGCTGGATCTCGAACTGGCCGAGAGAACGGTGATCGCCGATACGGTCGGCGAGACGGCCTGCATTTTTCTCGCCGGTCTGTATCGGGCCGAGCAGGTCATCGCCGAGCGGATATTGCGTCTGGTCAATGGGAAACTGCCCTGGGCCTACATCGACCCGGAGAAGGCCCTGCCGTGGATCGAGCAAAAGACTGGCTTGTCATTGGCCGAAAGTCAGGTTGCCGCCATCCGGCTGGCACTCTTATCGAAGGTGCTTGTCATCACCGGCGGACCGGGTGTGGGCAAGACGACCATCGTCAACTCGATCCTGCGCATCCTCGCCGCCAAGGGCGTAAGCCTATTGCTGTGCGCCCCGACGGGCCGTGCGGCAAAGCGCATGACCGAAGCAACCGGGTTCGAGGCGAAGACTATTCACCGGCTGCTCGAGGTCAATCCCAAAGGCGGCGGCTTCAAACGCGGCAGCGACAACCCGCTTGAATGCGACCTGCTGATCGTCGACGAGGCTTCCATGGTCGACGTCATGCTGATGCAGGCGCTGATGAGGGCCGTTCCCAACAATGCCGCACTGCTGATTGTCGGCGACATCGACCAGCTTCCCTCCGTAGGTCCTGGTCAGGTCCTGGCCGACATCATCGCTTCCGGCGCGGTGCCGGTCGTGCGGCTGACCGAGGTCTTCCGCCAGGCCGCCGACAGTCGGATCATCACCAGCGCGCACCAGATCAACCGGGGCTCCATTCCTGACCTGTCCAGGCCCGAGGGCGACAGTGACTTTTATTTTGTCCAGGCAGACGATCCCGAATCCGCGGTCCCGCTGATCATCGAGCTAGTGAAGACGCGCATCCCCCAACGCTTCGGCCTCGATCCCGTCCGAGACATTCAGGTGCTGTGCCCGATGAACCGCGGTGGTGTTGGCGCCCGTTCGCTGAATATCGAACTCCAGGCAGCACTGAACCCCGCCGGCGAGCGCAAGGTCGAGCGGTTCGGTTGGACGTTCGCGCCCGGTGACAAGATTATGCAGATCGAGAACGACTACGATAAGGACGTCTACAATGGCGACATCGGCTATATCGACGATGTCGATCCCGACGCCGGCGAACTCACCGCCAGTTTCGACGGCCGCACCATTACCTACGGCTTCGGTGAGCTGGACACGCTGGTGCCGGCCTACGCCGCGACGATCCATAAGAGCCAGGGTTCCGAGTACCCTGCCGTGGTGATCCCCGTGCTGACCCAGCACTACGCGATGCTGCAGCGCAACCTGCTCTACACTGGCGTCACCCGAGGGAAGCGGCTGGTCATACTGGTCGGCCAGAAGAAGGCCGTCGCCATTGCTGTTCGCAACGTATCGGGACGGCGACGATGGTCGAAACTGAACGAATGGTTGGCGGTACCCACGGTGCGCCAACAGCGAACGGCCATGACAGCTTGATCAACTGCCCGCGCCTCCGCACCCGTTCAATTTTGACCGGAAGGCGTGACCGTGCGGAGGAAATCGACCGTGGCATGCCAGGGGTAGACCTAGATTACGCCCCATCAGAAGCAAGACGACGAGGATAAGTGGGAAAGGCTCGGTGATGCTGACGCCGCCGTGACCGTATCCGTAACCATAGCCCCCGAATGCGTACGGCAATTCTACACCGCCGCGAGGACTACTGGTCATGCTGCTCGCCCTCAAGCAGCACTCGCGAGGCGGCGAGACCAATGTCAAATCGACCCGGATTCGTATCGTTGTGATGTCATCGAAGGCCCGGCGGCGCGGTTGCTTCATCCACTCCCACGCGAGAGGCGTGTCTTCAATGATTACGCCACGTCCACGACCTCTTCCGCTAACGGCGCGTTCGGCAGTGTGCCTTTGTTACCAACGTGAGAGCGTCAGTCAGTGAAAGGCACTCACGCTATCTTTAACCCGCGCCTTAGTCGCCTGATACTCAACCGGAAGACACATTGAAAGGTCTGGACAAACGCCCATCTTTAGCACAGCCGCGAAGGGCGAAGGTTGTCTCCCCCACAACTCACCACGGATGGCTTCCCCCCAAGGCCGCACAATCCGTGATGCGCCCCTCGCGGTGCGTTCATCATAGGCCAATTCAGCCCGATCTAACAAACGAAGAGGGATTTCCCGCCTAATCCGCAGCCTCCGGGTGCCGTACACAGCCGGATCATCCAGGCGACGAAACTTGGGCCGGGTTCGTACATCCGTAACTTCGAAACTAGCCAATTTTAGTGGTGACCACAAAAGGCTGACGGTGCCCACATGGTTGGGGCTTTGGAGCAAGGATACGATACTGCGATCGTCGGCAACGGCTTTGTCCAGGCGCTGACGGCTGAGAGACTGCGCGCGCTCCCGCCTGTTGGTAAGGAGCCTTAGTTGTGCGCTGTTACTTTATGCAACGCGGCCATATTGCCGGTGTGGAACTTCTAACCGCCACCTCCGATGACGATGCTATAGGACAGGCCACGGCTCTCTATGATGCGCGATGGCAAGAGAAGGGCTTTGAGGGGTTCGAGGTGTGGGATCGCGAGCGGGCAATCTACCGCTATCCCGCCGATAGTCCCCCTTGAGACCGAGCCGAGACGGAGCTGGTTGACGTTCGCACGTTCGATCAAGGTTAACTCTGTGCTGAGCCGGCACCGGCATTTGAAGGCGTTTCGATGATGACCAAAAAGACTCGGCTAACCGTCGCTGACGTGTTCATCACCGATGAGCTTGATCGGCGCGTTCCAAAAAAAACCGACTACCTTCGGGAAAAGGCGGCGCTCCAGGATCTGGCTGCGCGCATGGTCGATCAGCCGGAAGAGGTCCTACCACGGTTTGTTGATCTGGCTCTGGAGATGACCGACGGTGTTTCTGCGGGGCTGAGCCTCTACGAAGAGAACCCGGCTCCCGGCGTATTCCGCTGGCAATACCTGCGGGGTGTGCTTGCCCCGTTTAATGGGGCGACAACCCCGCGGGATTTCAGCCCGTGCGGCATCACCCTCGACCGCAATGGCCCGGTGTTATCCCTGCATCCCGAGCGGGTCTATGACTGGATCGCTGACGCTAACATCGTCGTACCCGAGGTCCTGCTCGTACCGCTTTATCTAGGCGGCAAGGTTCCGTTGGGGACGCTGTGGATCGTCTCCGATCGGGAAGGGCACTTCGACAGCGGGCACGCGCGTGCCATGACAGAGCTTGCCACCTTTGTCGGCATCGCCTTGCGCATGGTGCGCAGCGAACAGCGGCTGAATCAGGCGCTCGAAGCGCAGACGAAGGCTGCCGATGTGGCGCTTCGAAGTAGCGAGGAGCAGTTCAAGCGGCTCGTTCAAGGAGTCACCGATTACTCAATCTTTATGCTCGGCCTCGACGGTCGCGTGGCAAGCTGGAATGCAGGCGCGCAACGGATCAAGGGTTACCGGCCCGAGGAAATCATTGGCGAGCATTTCTCGCGGTTTTACACCGAGGAAGATCGGCAAAACGGTGAGCCGGACCGCGCATTAGCGACCGCGCTGCGCGAGGGGCGATTTGAGAAGGAAGGCGAGCGGGTTCGCAAGAATGGCGAGCGGTTTTGGGCCTATGTCACCATCGACGCGATCCGCGACGACAATGGAGAGATTATCGGCTTTGCTAAGATCACACGTGATATCACCGAACAGCGGGAAGCACGGGCCGCCCTAGATCGCACGCGCGAAACGTTGTTTCATTCCCAAAAAATGGAGGCTGTCGGGCAGCTTACCGGTGGGATCGCGCACGACTTCAACAATTTGCTGACCGCCGTAATTGGCAGCCTTGAAATCGCCGACCGGCGCGTTTCCGACCCATCAGTCAAACGTCTTATCGACAACGCCATGCGTGGCGCTCAGCGCGGGGCGGCCCTGACCCAACGGATGCTAGTCTTCGCGCGGCGTCATGAGCTTAATTCCCAACCCTTCGATATTCCGACGCTGGTTCGAGGTATGAGCGAGATGCTCGAGCGCTCGCTTGGCCCTTCGGTATTCATCGAAACCCGCTTTCCGTTGAACCTTCCCTGGATCAAAACTGACCCCAATCAGCTTGAAATGGCTTTACTGAATTTAATGGTCAACGCCCGGGATGCGATGCCGCAAGGCGGGCCGATCACCATCGCAGCCCGATCGGAAGTGATCGGAAAGAACCAACGGTTACACCCTGGTTCCTACGTCTGTCTGTCGATAGCAGACAGTGGCGAGGGCATGGACGACGACGTATTAGCGAGAGCGGCCGACCCGTTTTTCACCACCAAGGAGGTGGGGAAAGGAACCGGCCTTGGGCTGCCCATGGTTCACGGCCTCGCACAAGAGTCGGGGGGCGCGCTGGTTCTGAAAAGCCAAAAGGGAAAAGGCACGACCGCCGAGCTGTGGTTTCCGGTAGCCGAGAAATCTCCCGTTGCGACAACCGTTAATGAAGTGCCCGCGCGCACTGCCACGATATCCCGGAAATTGACCGTTCTGGTAGTCGACGACGACCCGCTTGTGCTCACCAACATGGCCGCAATGTTGGAGGATTTGGGGCATGACGTACATGAGGCGTCCTCGGCCCTCGACGCTCTCTCGATTCTTGCTCGGGAAAGTACAATCGAGCTGGTGCTGACGGATCAGGCCATGCCCCAGATGACCGGCGCTGAACTGATCGGAGAAATCAAAACGCGCTGGCCGAAGCTGCCCACTATTTTGGCCACTGGCTTCGCCGAGCTGCCGCCGACCACAGATCCATTGCAGATCACGCTCGCTAAACCGTTCCTGCAATACGATTTAGAGCAAGCGGTGAACGCGGCGCTAGAAGACCCGAAAACGCGGCGAGTGGTGAGATTTAGGGAACGCGGATAGCGCCCATTATGGAAACGGCTTTCAGGTACTGACTAAATACCTCCATCTAACGACTCGCTATTCTTATTTTCCTAACACAATATCTTGCGTTAGTGAATGAGCAGTCAAAGATTTGTTCGGTAAACGATCTTCGGCGCGAGCAGCGCATCCCGCGTGGGGCGTAGCCGCCGGCAAGCCACCAGCCAGCCATACCGATAACCTGGTCGGTATCGATCGGTCGAAAGCCGCAGCGATCCTCACATTACAGCGGACGCTCGCGCAACGACGATCGGGCAGCTCAAACTGCTGGCGTTAAACCAACTGCGTCAACACGATCAAGACTACCGTCACGGTAGCCGCCCCGCCGATGCGCGTGGCGATCTGGGCGAAAGGCATGAGCTGCATCCGATTGGCCGCGGTGAGAATGGCAATATCGCCTGTGCCGCCTTGTCCACTGTGGCACGCGGTGACGATGGCGGTGTCGATCGGATACATCTTCAGCCAGCCCCCTACGACAAACCCCGTCCCGATGATTGTCGCCACAGTCGAGACGATAGTGACGAGATAGGGCAGAGTGAAAGCAGCGACCAGCTTGTCCCACGGCGTCAATGAAACGCCGATCGCGAACAGCAGCGGGTAGGTGACTGCCGTCGAGAAGAATTTGTATACCTGAAACGCGCCCTGTTGCAGGGAGGGCGACACCGCTCGCGCCAGCTTGAGCCCAACCGCAATAATGAGCATCGCCACTGGTGCCGGAAAACTAAAGAGACGCTGCGTCAGCGCGCCGATCAGATAAAGCGTCACGGCGGTAACGACGGCCGCCGCGATCGTCGCCACGTCCACCTGACCGCCTCGGTCATCTTCCTCCCGTAGCAATTCGTCATTTCCGCCAGGCTGCAACGCGCCTTCGCCGGTCAGCCGAGGAAACTTCTTCCCGACATTATTGAGAGTGCCGGCCAGGAGAATTGCGGTCAGGCTGCCAAGCATGACCGGCGGAAGCACCTGCGCGAACAAATCGCCCTGAGATTGATGAAGGATTTGCGCGTAGCCGATCGACAGAGGGATCGCCCCTTCCCCTATGCCGCCTGCCATGATTGGCACGACAACGAAGAAGAACGTGTGAAAAGCCCCGAGTCCCAGCAGTGTCCCGACGACCGTGCCGGCGACCCCTCCGGTGATCGATGCGGCGGCTAGCGGGACGAAGATCTTCAGGAAGCCCTTGATCAGGACACCGCGATCCATTCCGAGAATGCTGCCGACAATGACGCAGGAGATGAACAGGTACAGGAAATTGGAGTTTTTGGTGAACTCGATGACCGAGCCGAGGACCGAGTCCGGCAACAGATGATGAAAGGCAAGGAACGAGGGAATGAAGGTGGCAAAAATCGCAGCAGCGCCGATATTTCGGATGATCGGGATACGCTTCCCCAGTTCGGCGCAGGCGAAACCGCCCATCGACAGTAAGACAATCGCCATCAGAATGTCGGATGGCACGCTGCCGGTGAGCGCATAGAGAGCGATCACTGCCAGCAAAATCACGAAGACCGGCAAGGGGACGATGCCGATCTTGAAATCAACAATCGACCACCAGCCGTTCGGCCAGAAGCGGGCCGCCGCGCTCGTGCTCGGGGTCGTCAGCTTCAAAAGCTCCGTATCTTGGGCCAAGTTTCCCCCGTCTATTTATGTTTTTCTGCCCGGCAGAGCCGGTTTTCCCGTGCCCGTCCCCAAAAATAGTGCGCGTCGCCCGCGGCGGCGGTCAAGGCTGGCTGAAGCAACTGCATACGAAGCGCCGAATGGCCGGGACAGCGTCCTCATCGCATGCGCAGCGGTAATGGGCCGTCGGCACCCGTCTGAGGCGAATGAAGGCCCGTTGCCGCGGTCGACGAGCGGCCGTTAAACGTTGAGAATAGCCGCCGGGCCTGCCTGTGCAGAAATTTTTTATTTATGCACAGGCACTATAAAGCTTTGGCCGCTCGACACGAACAGCCGTTATCAATCCGCATCTAAGAGCTTTGCAGCGTCAAAGGAGCACCTGCCGCGGCGAGCGCGGCGGGGGGAGCCAACCGCTTGCGACGCGCCTCTGCAATCACGGCCGCAGGCCGTCACGCCGGCAGGCAAAACGGGCGAGCGCCGGCCGGCGAGGTAAAAAGGGAAAGGAAAACGCGCTCCTCGGCTCGCGGGCCGGGCGGCGTCGGGCGATGCGATGCCGAGGGCAACGAGAATACATAGGCGACAATGAATAGGATCACGACCAGCGCGAGCGAGACAACTAGGACGTAGCGCACCACGCCCTCTTTTGAGCCGGCGCGGGTTTCGTTCGGCGATTTGACGATCCGCTCGAGCACGATGCTCTGCCCCCAAGGTTTCTCTTTGCAAACAGGGTTTTGCGGCGATCGATCCCGTCATACGAATTGGGCCGCCGGGCGGCGAGGGAATGAGCAAATGAAGGCCCCGCCGAGCGATGGCCGGCGGGGAGGTCGATCAAGAACGGCTAACTCGGCCGCGTGTCTTTCAGCTCGATGCAAACGATCGGCCGGTCAGGCTCGTCTGATCGTGTATCTCCATCAAGCCTTTGCCGTTGCACAGAAAGCCGTTTCAACGCCTCCGCTGCGGCCTCTTTCGCCACGAGCCGCCCTTTTGTGCGAGTTTAGCTTTGGTCTGGCGCGTGACGATCACACCAAGGGCGATTGTGGCCAGACATCCCACACCAAAGATCACCCAATCGAACACGCTCACGCCGTTTCCCAGTCCTTTCCCGAAAATGCCAAAATAAACGTAGATGGCGATGCCGGGGATAATGCCGGCCAGAGTCGCCCAGACATACGGCCAGAACGGGACGGCGGTTAGCCCGAGGGCATAGTTTTGCAAGTTGAACGGCACCACCGGGCTCAGCCGTAGCAGAACCACTACCTGCCAACCTTCCCGCGCCACGACCTTGTCGATCGCCTGGTATATCGGCCGCCGCGTGAGAAATGCCTTCATCTGGTCGCGCGCCAGATGACGTGCCGCAAGAAAGGCGATCATGCTTGGTATGGCGATCCCGACATAGACCAGTATGAAAGCCCGGAAGCCAAATACGTAACCAGCGACGATTGGCAACGGCCAATCCGGCATCGGCAAAAATGTAGCGACGATAAGGATGAGCGCGAAGATCACTACGCCCCACGCGCCGAGCCCGAGCAGCCAATGTTGCAATTGATCCATCCACTCGCGCAACGGCAGCAGCAACCAGCCGAGGCACAGCGCCAGCAGCACGAGCCCAAAACCCACCCAAGGCGCGATCCGACGCAACTCCTCGCTGGATGTGGTCTTGGACGATCGCCCCTTTTTGAAGACCGAAACAAGTGAGGCCATTGAGAAACCGATTGCGTCGCAAGCTGTAAACGACCAGCGCGACTGGCCCTCCCGCCCGACACTCTTCACCACCTGGCCGGGATCATAGCCCAGCCCCGTTTCGGATTCCGCGGGCCCGACCCGGTCAAGTCGCAGTGCCTAGCCGCCGCTGGTCGACGGCATAGCACTCGCAAGCGATCGTTTCGAGGCCGGCTCGGTCGATGATCGTGATTTCGCCGCGGCGGTAGCGGATGAGCCTGGAGCGCTGCAACGCGCTGGCCGTTTCGCTGATCCCGGATCGGCGGATGCCCAGCGTCGCAGCGAGAAACGCCTGCGTCAGCGGCAGAACATTGGACCCGACGCGGTCGCTGGCCATCAGCAGCCAGCGGGCAATGCGGTGCTCGACCGAATGCAGCCGGTTGCAACCCGCGGTTTGCGAGCTGAGATTCAACAGGTCTTCGATGAACCGCAGCAGCACGGAGCGGACGCGCGGACTTTTATCAAAAGCGCTCTTGCAGTCGCTCGCGGCAATGTGATGCCCTCTGCCGGGAAGTCTCATGACGACGTGTTGTGCCGACAATTTGCCCCCGAGCAATGCCGCCGCGCCGATGAGCCCCTCGGGGCCAACCATGCCTACCTCACTGCTGGCGCCGTTTTCCATCATCGTCATCACCGAGGCAACCCCCTCATCGATAAAGTAGATGTGCTCGAGTGACTCACCCACCTCGTACAGAACCTGTCTTTTCGGCAAGGTTACCGGCTCGAGATGCTGGATCAGTTGTGCGAGGTCGTCCGTCGGGAAGCCGGCGAGCAGACGGTTTTTGATGGGCCGCGCGGGCAGGCAGGGTAGGTTCATGGCCGTTTCAATTCGCTACGCAATCGATCTACCTCCATGCACCTAACGCCGCGCAAGGCGGCACGGAGCGCAATCCGATGAGTTTGCAAACGGATGAAATGACGTTTTGCTGCAATAGGTTTAGGAACAGCGCGCGGGTTCCCCTCCCCACTCCCGGAAATCACACGATCAGGAGGAAGCGGCTCAGGAGGTCATGGCGGCACGCTACCCCCGCCCGAGCTGAAGCAGCCTGCATAGCGACCGCGGCGCCAAATCAGTCAAACTCGGATTAGCGTGTCAGGTTGGCCTCGGCGCGGCTGGCTGAGCCCGCACTCCATCCGGGAACGGGCACCCGCCTATTCGAGGCTCAGAGTGTGGACAGCCAAGCCCGTGCTTTGGAAATACTACATATGCGGGCAGACGGGGACGCGCATATCGCGGGTGCGCGTTATGCACGATGAATAACGCGCACCCCATATCTCCCGCGTTAAGACGAGGTGGTAGATACGCAACTGAATTCTTGTTTCGGACGCAAACGCCCGATGTTAACGGCTAATAGCCCCAGTGGCGCCAATAGTGTGGATGCCAGGGGCCGCCGTCCCAGTGTTGGGAGCATCGAAGCCCCTGCGACGTATCCCAGCAGTGCGCCTGCGCAGGAACCGTGGTTACGGCGCCGAACACTATGATCGAGACCAGGGCGCCCAGAAGCGCTTTCATGACGTCACCTTTTGTCGTTGCCAAACTTTGCGTTGACAACGCCCAGGGTCGTTACGTGTTCCCGAAAATTGTCGGCTTTGCCGAACGGAGCAGTTGGCTCTTTAGGAACTTCGTATCTTGGCGCGTGTTCAATAGCCAAAGGCGAATAGTGGAGGCAAGCTTGTCGGGGGCGCGGGTTTTCTTAGCTGTGTTTGCCATTGGCGGACTATTTTTTGTAGGCTCAGCAAACGCTCAGCGCGTTTACATGGGGCCGTCGCAGTCCCTGTCCTATGAAGGGCGTAATGCAATTGACGGATGTCAGAGTGCTCCTAATCCCCATGCCTGCCGCAAGGAATGTTACACAGCGTTTGGGTATGGTAGCGGGTACCGCCAATGCATTTGGGGCGACTAGGTTTCCGCGCGGATCGCGTCATTCCTGCGTCGCGCCACACCACCACCGGCAATTCTGGCTTTGTTGGCGCACGGGAAGGGCAAGGCTGCATAGCGAGTACATGTAGTCCAACTTGCGCGGGAACGATTGGAGAGCTACGCAATCGCCCTCCCGGCCTCGCAGCCTGCTCGCTGGCAGCAGACTAACCGCCTTCGAAACGGATAACGGCCGCTCGGTCTTCGCCGCGCGAACGGGCTTTCAGGCCCCAAAGCGGACCACTGACGAAGTGCAAAGATCATTTCCCGTGCCGCAAATCCAGCGCAATGCGCAACATTTGAGCGAGTTTGTCGAGCTGGTATGGCTTGTGAATCACGGGAAATGCGCGGAGCGCGAGATCGTCACGATTTTCGGCAGGATAGCCGGAGGTGAGCAATACTCCCATCCCATGCTGCAGCTTGCGTGCCTGGGCGGCCAGAGCCACGCTACTGATACCGCCGGGCATCTGGATATCGCTGAAAAGCAAATCGATCGGCTCGTCGGCATTGAGCAGATCGAGCGCCTCAGGACCATTTGTGGCAGCGATAACCCGATAACCGAGGTCTTCAACCATTTCGACGGCGGTAGCGCGTACCTCATCGTCGTCTTCGACAACTAGAATGGTTTCATGGCCGCGCGGATTGGTGTCGAAGGTTGCGCTGGGGCCCTTCAACGTCGCTTAAAAGTTCGTGGGCCTGGCCGCCAGCTTCGCTGCCACCGTGTCGGCCGCTAAGCCGAAATCCCTCGCCTCCGTCGTTACGCACGCTCTTTGACCCGGAACGCGCAGACCGCCGACGATCTCGTGCAGGAGTGCCTGGTCCGCGCCCTTTCCAAGCAACATCTCTGGGTCGAGGGCACCGAACTGCGGGCTTGGCTTTTCACAATCATGCACAACCAGTACGTCAATTCCGTGCGCCAGGCCGTTCGGCAGGGCTCCGAGGTGGGGGTCAGCGACACCGAGCCCTCATTGACCCGCGCCGCCAACCAGGATCGTCGGCTTGAATTGCGGGACCTTGATCGCGCCCTCGCCTTGCTCCCGGAGGAACAGCGCAGCGTGATCCTGCTGGTTGGTCTCGAAGGCATGGCATACCAGACCGTTGCCGAGGTGGTTGGCATTGCGGTGGGCACCATCCGTTCGCGCCTCTCGCGCGGTCGCGAGGAGCTGCGCAAACTGATGGGCATGGTTCCGGACCGTCGGGCCGATGCGCGCATGGCACGCTCAGCCACCAAGCCTACGAGTTCCACAGCAATAGCGGCGTGAAAGTCGCTGTCGCAATTGGCACGCGACACGCAGAGCACCGAGCATGGGCAGACCTGATCAGCCTAATCTCGAGACTTTGCTTTCCGCGCTCCACGACAGCGAGATCAATGGGGCAGTGTCTTGGTTCTATGACGGCGTGTGGTTGGCGACGCTTGGCGACCTGCACAACGGAACCGATGCGGAGGCGGTCTTGGACAGCATAGGAGAGGTGGTCGAGTGGCTGCGCTCCACTGCCGTCAGGCTCTACCCGAACAGCGCGTTCGCCCGGAAATACGCGCGTGGCTTCGAGTGAGGTGCTGCCGACCTCGATCAAGCCGCAACTCGCCGCGCTGGTGAAGCCGCCGCCGGAGGGCGAGGGCTGGCTGCATGAGATCAAGTTTGACGGCTACCGGATGCACGCCCGGCTCGAAGCGGGCGCGGTGAACATCATTACGCGGCGCGGCAATGACTGGACCGACAAGTACCCCACCATCGCTAAGGCGCTCGGCGCGCTGCCCACGAAGAGCGCGTACCTCGATGGCGAACTCTGCGGTGTGCTGCCCGACGGGAGGACGGCGTTCAACCTGATCCAGAACGCGCTCGAACATGGCGATGCCTCCCTCGTCTACTTCGCGTTCGATCTCCTGTTCCTCGATGGCGAAGACCTCACCGGCTTGCCCCTGATCGACCGGAAGACCCGGCTGGAAGCGTTCCTGGTCGGTGCGCCCGACTGCATCCGCTACAGCGACCATCAGATCGGCCACGGCCCAGCATTCCATAAGCTCGCGTGCCAACATGGCCTGGAGGGCGTCGTCTCAAAGCGCGTTGATGGTCGGTATGAGCCCGACCGGCGCTCCTGGCTGAAGACCAAATGCCTCAATCGAGAAGAGTTCGTGGTCGTCGGCTGGTCAGACCCGGAAGGTACGCGCCACCGGATTGGCGCGCTGCTTCTCGGCTACTACACGCCGGACGGCGAGCTGGCCTATGCGGGTCGCGCTGGGACCGGCATGCCCGTCGCGGAGCTAGAACGCCTCTACGGTCGGCTCCAGCCGCTCGCTACCGACCGCATGCTGCTGTCTGAGCCTCCGCCGCGTGGGGGCCGCTTCGGCTCACCACTCGTACTTTCTCGGGTGCATTGGGTGCGGCCGGAGATGGTCGTCGAGGTCAGCTATGCCGAATGGACCCCGGACGGGCTGCTCCGACACGTTGTGTTCCTTGGCGAGCGCGAGGACAAACTGGCAAGACAGGTCGTGCGTGATCGACCCAAATAAAGGTCGATTGCGGGGGAGTTTATCGCAGTTTTGGGCTACTACCCAAGGTGTGGCGGGGAATTTGCGAGGGTGGCTACAGTCCATCCGCTCGAAGGTCCTCTGATGGTCCCTAAAGTCGCCGCGCGAACTGTCTTTTTACCAAAGCCGCTGGACCTAACCTACGGCGATGCGATGAGTTGCCTGCGCAATTGGCTCGACGACCGCCGGATGCAAGCATGCGGCTTTAGAATTACAGCCGAGGGACGGATCGACTTTGAGATTTCCTTCTCACAGGAACTCGATGCGACGCGGTTCGAAACTTTCACTTGGCCTCGTCCAACTCGGCAGTGATAGCAGCGTCGGCGTAGCCCGGCCGATCAAGAGGCCGTGCTCGCGTACAATGGGCCTATGGGATCAGGTCGAACTGACGATCCCGAGCACGATTGACTTCGCCGCCCGACGGACTGGTCCAGGGGGCGACGCGCGCTCGGTCGCCCGCGACTATCCGCCCGAGATCGGAGTAGGTTTCGTTGTTTCTGACATCGCAACGCGCGTGCTCGCGGGCCACCTGGATGTCCTGGGCTGAGAAGTGCCCCCAGGGGGGGCGGGCTTCGGCTTTTACCCGGCTGACCTTCGCTGCGGCGAGCTAACTGGGCGTGGTCTCCAAAGGCTATGACAGCACACTGTCTCGCATTGCTGAGCCTCTCCAGTTACACTTTGCATGGACTAGAGGTGAGATGGCGGTCGCAGTGCACGGCAGGCGCTCCAGTCCCGCCAAGCTTCGCCACACAAAACCCGTAGCCCAGCATGAGAACGACGAGCACCGCAAAGAGAGATCTGGTGGTGCGTTTGCTGAAGTTCTCCATAACCGGCCTCCCTCGATTTTGTTGCTTTTCCTTAAGGTAGTCCGGCCGATGAACGACTAACGTGAAGTTGGTCACACAGTCTGGAACAGGATCATCGTCGCCTGCCGGAGGGGTTCCGATCCCGCGAGTGCGACGCGCGAGGTAGGACGTCTATCTCGATCAAGTGGCCTGCTTAGCCGCTATTCTGCATCGATTGCTCTCTAAAGCGCGGCGATGTGCTAGCCGATCCTTGTCAGCTCCGCGATGTCGCCGCCCTCGCCAGGAGCGAGCACAAAAAAACCGCCCCGTCTCCGAGGCGGCTACGATCATTTATCTGCATCGGACTACTTTGATGGCCCGCTGCCGGGGGCAGTGGTAGCAGAGCCACCAGCGCCGCTCGCAGGGGTTGACGACGTGCCGGGATTGGTAGCCCCGGACATGCTGGAGCCCGGCGAGGCGATGCCGGTTGGGCTTGTCTCCGGTGTCGTGCTACCAGGCATCGCGGTGCCCGGCATTATGTTCCCCGTCGCGGGCGTGCTCATCGTCTGCGCCGAGGCAGCGCCGCTCATTATCACCGCAAAGGCGGCAGCGAGAACCAAGCTGGATTTCATGAAAACTCCTGTTGCCTTACTCAATACCTGCCGCCGCCACCGTACTCACGTTCTTGAGCGGCATCTTCACGCGCATTCCTCGCTGCTTCGTCACGAGCTGCCTTGTTCGCCTCGTGGCGTCCGATGAGGCAGCCTGCACCCGCGCCCAGCACGGTATGGTGGCCCATAAGGTGGCCCGCGGCTCCGCCGACCGCAGCACCTTCCAAACAGCCCGCGGCGTGAGCGGGCGCGGCGTTGAAGGCTAACAAAATGGCGAAGGCAGCCGGTGCCAACATCGATGTTCTTTTCATGTTAAAGACCTTTCAGACCAGGAAGCTGCTGTTCAGTTGGTAATAAAACATCAGATACCCGATGACCAGAAGCGAGATCGAAACTCCAAGATCGCCGAAAATACCTTACTTTATCGGATTAAACTTTTGTCTCAGTGAGATAGGTACACTGAGACGTCAAAGAAGTACCATCTTTGACTTACGCCTACTCCCTACCCAGAGGGCGGGTTTTTCGTTGGTTGGAACGCTATCGGAACGCAATAGCCGCCGAAAACATAAAGCCAAAAGAGCCCGGCGCCGCGACGAATGCTAAACACCGGGCCGTTGCTCACTTCTCAGTAGCCGTAATAGCGATCAATGCTTTGACCGTAGGCCCGATCAGACCAATCCGGCTCGGTGCCCGTCATATAATGGGGTGCGCCTTCGAGGCGATTCCGGTCGATGTCCACGACGTAGCCGCCCAGCTCCGTATCGTAGCTCAGAGCCCGCCACGGTAAGGGATGGTAGCTCTCGCCCATTCCCAAGAACCCGCCAAACGACATGACGGCGTAGGCCACCTGGCCGTTAAGTTTGTTCAACATCACGTCGTAAACCGAGCCGAGCTTCTCGCTTTGTCGGTTGTAGACATTCGTGCCGGTCACCTTGCCAGCTGAAATCAGATTGCCGCTCTCGTCGACGGCTACGTCACCGCTAACGGGGATGTTTGCGGTCATGCTGTCCTCCAAATTCCTAGTTAGAGGTGGAACAGCGCATCGCGTGTGGCCGTTCCTCTGTCCGGTACCGTGCGTACGACGAGTGACACTCGCGACGACCAGGCGTTCGCCGAACAAAATGGCAGCCTCTCGGCAAATCATCGGAACGGGCAGCGGTCCTTGGCGTTGGGGAGGTGAGCGCCGTCTGGCATTGCGGTGCTCGCGATCTGCAGCGTAAGAGGCCCGGCGTCCTCACCTGCGCCGGGTTTTTCGTCTCCGCGCAATCACGACTGGGAACATGAGGCGGAAGCCGACGCTCTTAGCGCATGATCACGTAGAAGACGATCAAGGCGATCGGCGCAACCACCTCAGTTACGTGATATTCGGGCTAACAGATAAGCCCAACGATCCAATGCTGCCCAGAGTGAGAAGGACCACGAGGTCCAAGATCAACAGGGCCCTTCTTCGTCGTCGCATAAGGGCACGATCCCTTTCTCGTACGGCTGGCTCCTGCTGATGCCCCGACACTCCGTCGCTCGGGACAGCATGCACCGTCGGGATGGGCCGGTACGGCCTCAGCCAGAGAGGAGACCGGCAGGCTCGTTTCCCCGGTGCCATTTCCAACACGGCGAGGGCATTCGGTGCATTTACCGTAGGTTACATTATTTTACAAAGAGCACCGCTTTACGTCTGGAACGTAGAGCTAATTATGTCGTTCTACTTACACAAACACGCTCTTTAGTAACTTTTGAGGTGGATCATGCCTATATTACTTTGGCTACTCGGCGTACCACTGTCCGTGGTCGTGGTACTTATGCTTTTCCACGTCGTCTAACCTCTTACCGCGCGGATCGTTCTTCGCGACAACTCAAGGCGGGCGCTGTCCCGTGTCCCGGTGCGGATCATTGTCAAGGTCCGCACCGGGCGGCATCGGCTCTGCTTCAAAATGACGATGCTGCCCGAGAGCTTCGCTAGCCCGTCGGTCGACTAGACACATTCCCTTACAATTCCTCACATAAAGACACCTGGCGGTCATCAGCCAGATGCCTGCCGTCTTTAAGGTCGTCTCATCAACGGCGGGCGTGCCGCCGGCATGAGGGGCATCAGATGAACAATTTCTCCAAGATGATGGAAGCCGAAATTCCTCGCCTCCGTCGTTACGCGCGCGCTCTAACCCGCAACGAGGACACCGCCGACGATCTCGTCCAGGATTGCCTGGTCCGCGGCCTCTCCAAGCAGCATCTCTGGGTCGAAGGGACCGATCTGCGGGCTTGGCTCTTCACCATTATGCACAACCAGTATGTCAACTTCGTGCGCCGGAACGTGCGCCAGGGCTCCCAGGTCGCGGTAAGCGATGCTGAGCCCTCATTGACCCGCGCCGCCAATCAGGATCGTCGGCTTGAGCTGCGTGACCTTGATCGTGCTCTCGCCTTGCTCCCGGAGGAACAGCGCGTCGTGATCCTACTAATCGGTCTCGAAGGCATGGCATACGAGACGGCTGCCGAGGTGATTGGCATTCCGGTGGGCACCGTGCGATCGCGCCTCTCGCGCGGCCGCGAGGCATTGCGGGGCCTGATGATGGGTGTAGTGCCAGACCGTCAGGCCGATGCGCGCATGGCGCGCTCCCGTACCAATAGCCCCACAAGCTCCACGGCAGCAGCGGCGTAAAAGTCTTCGTCCGCAAATACGACCTGGATCAAGCCGCAGCTCGCTGCGCCGGTGAAGAAGCCATCGGAGGCAACGACTGGCTGCATGAGATCAAGTTCGACGGCAACCGGATGCACGCCCGGTTCGACCACGGCCAGGTCAGGCTGCTTACCCGGGCCTCGGTTGGACCCTGAAGTACCCCGCCATCTCGGGTGCCCTTTGCGACCCCCAGCGACACGGCCTATGTGGATGGCGAGCTACGCAGTGTGCGGCCGGGCCACGTCATTGCCATCATCCAAAACGCCTCCGACGGGGGCAATGCCGCGTCGCTGGTCTTCTACCTGTATTTGCCAGCTGCGCGGCGGTGGCGACTGCTCGCTGAAATCGCGGTTGCCGCGGCTCACGACTTAAACCAGCGCAACCCTTGCCAGCTTGACGCCTGCTGCAATTCATCGAGGTTGCGCGGGATGCGCTGACCCCGGATCTCACGACGACGCTGTGACTGGTTTGCAGCGCGGTACGTTGCACTTGCTTTGGCATGGTCAGCGATGGGTGTGACCCTGATCACAGGTGATCCGCGAATGTCAGTTTAAATGCCATTCTGACCTGGGAACGTAGATCGAAGGATGGCGTAGCATACAATCACGGCAGCGGCGGCTCGAACTCAGACCGCAGATTTGTCTGAAAAACTCGCCGAGCGAAAAACAAAGCAGCAGCGCGGCCGATCCCATTTTGTAACGAAACCTTGCGCGAAGGGGGGCTTGCTATGGACCAATATGTCGGTGGACCAAACCTCGATCTCAAGAACTTTCCCGCTAAGGGATCGGGACCCGTTGGTGACAACGCCGCGAGAGAGTTGGCGTTGGAATTGTTAGCTGCTTGTCCAACTAGTGCGCGTGCCGCCGCTGTCGCAATCCATGAGAGGGTGTGCGAACGAGGCAACGATGCGCACGCCGCCCTTTGGGGCGCGGTGCTCGAGGAACTAGCAGCAGCTAGCCTCATCGGGCAATGGGCTGATGCCGCGTTGCTTCCCCCGGCCGAAAGCTTTTCGCCGTCGATTTCTTCGAGGATGGTGCGCGTTGCGGTAAGTTTGCCGAAGGCGTTGCCTATCGGCTCTCTACGGTCTGCGGCTCGATTTCGAGGAATTCCGCCGATCGGCGAAAGGGTCATCCGACGCATCATCGGCGCTTGCGAGAGTGGATTGGGGGACCGTGATGTCGAGCACCCTTGCGGTCTTCGGGTTCGAGCTTTGTCGATGGTTCGACCGGGACGTCGCCGGGCCGGGCTTCGGCGAGGCCACGGCCCAGATAGTTCCAAGTTGGCGGTGCGAATCCGTATTGCTGGCGCCATAACTCATCAATCCGCCGGCTTCGATGAGTTTGCGGTTAGCGGTATTCGATGGCGGCGCGGTCGGAGCCACTCAGCAAAAATCATGAAGGTGTGTGCTGCATGCGCCTCGTGAGGCGCGAACCTCTATTGCGGCGCGTCCGGCTGGCCAGCTCCATGATCCTCGGCTGCGAGCTGAACAATCACATCACCGACGTTACTGGCAAGGAATTCACACTGCCGAGCCAGCGTCAGCAGGTGGTTTCGCGTTTGCGCGGTCGTGGCGTCGGCTGCTAGCCGCCGCCAACGTTCGGCGAGACGATGATACTCGGTCCTTGACATCCTCGTCGCGCCGTCCATGCCCTGCTCCGCCCTCAATCGTTCTTCTTTCGTACCTGACCTGGAGTTGCGCGTCCAGCACGCAATAAACCGAGTTATCGCCTAGAGCGGAAAGAAGATGTCGTAAATTACAAAGCTGTAGGCCGTCTCAGGGAATACCCTAGTCAGGCGTTGCGCGACCGGTGATGCTTAGTTCTTTGATGAGAAGGTTTCGCGTTAGGCGACCTAGCCCTTGGCCGAGTGTCCAGAGCAACTCTGAAGTCTATCGGCAAATAGGAACGCGGTTTTCGCGCGCGATGTTAGCCGGAGGGGCCTTGAGCCCGCCGTTCATCCGAGGAGGCAGCGATGGCCGACGACACCGATCAGGTCAATGAAGGCGAGGGCAATAAGACGGCCGCGCGCGCCTACAACAAGGCGCAACGCCGGTTTGTTGAATCGCAACCAGTGGAAGCGAAAGCGCGCGAGGCCGAAAGGGCGCTCGACGGTCCCGAGGCGCAAGAGTTGGCCGAGGCTGAAGCAGATCGGCAAAAGCCACATCGCCGAGGAAGATCCAGCCGTCCACAGAGACTATCAGGAGAAAGTCAAAGCGCGCGCCCATGAGATCTGGGAAAGCGAGGGTCGTCCGCACGGCCGCGATCGGGAACACTGGCAGCAGGCCGAAGCCGAGGTGAAAAAGTCCTGACCTTCGATAAGCCCCCAACGCTGCATCTCACCAAAAAGGCTGCCGGATCTCCGGCAGCCTTTTAACTTACATCCATGAGCGGGATGTTATGATTTAGCAGGCACCCAAGCGGTCTTTTCTTTGTCAAAGGTAAGCCCAGGCGCCGACTTGAGCGCCTCCTTGGTGGTGTCCAGCGTAAGGTACCAGGCGCCGTCCTTCATCTCCGCGTGAACCGCGTTGAAGGCAACCGCGACGTCTTTTTCGCCGGCGCCGAGGAAACCGCCGACCCCAATAATCAAACCGGTGGCCTGCCCGCTATCATTGAGGACAACGTCGTCGACCGTGCCGATTTTGTCCTTCGCGGAATCATAGACGCTCTGCTTATAGTATTTGGTCACCGTTTTACCCGGGGGCGGCGACGACAGCATTGTCTGGGCCGCGGCGAACCCGGTTGCGCCGAGAAGAATAATGGCCGCTGCCGAGAAAGTTTTTTTCATAGCTTGTCCTCCACTAGATTTGGTGCGGGACAAACGTCTTTATTCGCCAAAGGTTGCTTAGCATCGCTGGTCTTGTGTGTTTCCGGTTACGAGGTGCGCACCCGCAGACGGTCTCGTTTTCAGAATGAGCACTGCGGTTGCCCAACAGCCAGGGTTTTTCGGAGCGTCCGAGGCAAACAGCTTTCCGACCGGATTTGCCGCGGCGTAGGAACAATACTTAGCTGATGGCGCTCGGGCACCCTTCCAGTCGCAATGCGGCCGGAGCGTGCTGTGCTCTCCAATACGCGCATCGATTGATCGTTTGCAGGCCGGAAGTCGGGAGTGTCGCCGCCAGCGGGCGTTAGCCTCGCTAAAGGCGGAGAGGACCATGCGATATACGATCAACGGAAAGCCGGTACAGGCAGAGGTAGACGTACGCACGTCGCTGCTCGACCTGCTTCGCGATCATTTACAGCTCACCGGGACCAAGAAGGGATGCGACCAGGGCGCCTGCGGCGCTTGCACTGTCCTCGTCGACGGGGATCGGATCAATTCGTGCCTCGCCCTCGCGGTCCAGTACCAGGGCCGCGAGATCACAACGATCGAGGGAGTGGGTTCGCCCACCGACCTGCACCGGCTCCAAGCGGCCTTCGTCGAACATGACGGCTTCCAGTGCGGCTATTGCACGCCTGGCCAGATCTGCTCGGCGATTGGCATGGCCTCGGAACTGGAGCGCGGGGTGCCAAGTGCGCTGACCGAGGACCTCCGCCTCAAGGAGATCGACCTCAGCCAAGACGAAATCCGGAGCGGCAATCTCTGCCGCTGCGGCGCCTATAACGGGATCGTCGATGCGGTGCACCAAACATTTGCACGAAAGTCGAACAATATTTTTGCCAAGGACGCAGCAGAATGATCGAGTTCCGCTACGAAAAGGCCAAGGACGCGGCTTCAGCGATCCAAATGTTTGCCTCCGGCGACCGCGCCCACTATCTCGCCGGCGGGACCAACCTCGTCGATTTGATGCGCGAAAATATCGAGCGGCCGGAAACAGTGATCGATGTGACTGGCTTGTCCCAAACCATCGAGCCGCACGAGAGCGGCGGTATCCTGATCGGCGCGGCGGTAAAGAACACCGCGCTCGCCGCGCATCTTGGCGTTCGTGAGCGTTTCCCGGTACTAACCCGGGCGATTTTAGCGGGGGCATCCGGGCAGATCCGAAACATGGCGACGGTGGGCGGCAACATCTTGCAGCGGACACGCTGTAATTATTTTTACGACGAAGCCGCGCGCTGCAATAAGCGCGACCCGAGCGCCGGGTGCGATGCGATCGGCGGGTTCAACCGTACCCATGCCATACTCGGCGCCTCGCCTGCTTGCGTTGCGACCCACCCTTCCGACATGTGCGTGGCTCTGGCGGCGCTCGACGCAACCGTGCATTTAGAAGGCGCGAACGGCGCGCGCTCGATTAAGCTCATTGACCTCCACCGATTGCCCGGCGGTCGGCCCGATGTCGAGACCGAGCTTGTTCCCGGCGAGCTGATCAGCGCGGTCGAGTTGCCGCCGCTGCTCTTTGCGGCGAACTCCACCTACCGCAAGGTGCGCGACCGGGCGAGCTTCGCCTTTGCGCTGGTGTCAGTCGCTGCGGCTCTCGAAGTCGGCGAGGATGGCGCCATAACGGACGTCCGCCTCGCGCTCGGGGGCGTGGCGCACAAGCCTTGGCGAGCGACTGTCGCCGAACAAGAATTGCGCGGCGCGCCGGCCAGCGAAGAAACCTTTCGTCGTGCGGCAGAAGCCGAACTGAAGGACGCTGTCGGCCTTCGGGACAACGCCTTCAAGATCGAACTGACGAAGCGGGTGATTGTAAACACGCTTCAAAAGCTCGCGATGGCGCCGGTTGCGGTGTTATGAGCCTTATCCTGAAGGCGATGAAGACCGCCGTCCGTCTGGCGCCCGAGAGTTGGCTGCCAGGTGGCACACCCGACCCGCTGATGAACAAGCATGGCCTGATCGGTCGGCCGGTGTCGCGAATTGACGGACCGTTGAAGGTCGCAGGCGCCGCGCGCTTTGCCGCAGAAGTAATGCTCGACGGCATAGTCTATGCGGCGCTCCGCTACAGCACGATTACCCGAGGGCGTATCACGATGGTCGACACGGCCGCGGCGGAAGCCGCACCCGGCGTCGCGCTGGTGATGACATACCGGAACGCGCCGCGCATGAAACCACCGCCTGTGATGATGTCGGCGCCCAAGGCCGCTGGCCCCAGCGATTTGCCCGTCATGCAGGACGCGGAGATCCATTGGAACGGTCAGCCCGTCGCTCTGGTGCTCGCCGAAACGCAAGAGCAGGCGGACCATGCTGCATCGCTGATCTGCTTTACCTATGACAGTGAGCCGGCGATTACCTCATTCGCTCTGGCGAAAGCCAAGGCGCGAACACCCGAGAACATCCTTGGCGAACCGGCGTCGATCGAAATCGGCGATGCCGAGGCCGTGCTGAAGGATGCCGCCTTCAAAATCGATCTGACCTATCGCACGCCACGCCACAATCACAATGCTATTGAACTCCATGCGGCGACGGTCGCGTGGGATGGCGACAACCTTACGGTCCATGACGCGACACAGGGTGTCAACGGGACAGCATGGACGCTGGCGCAGGTGTTCGGACTGAAAGAAGAGCAGGTCCGGCTCCTGTCGCCCTATGTTGGCGGCGGGTTCGGCGGCAAAGGGCTTTGGGACCACCAGATCCTCGCCGCCGCAGGTTCCCGGCTGTGCGGGCGGCCCGTGCGTATCAT
>Ga0206907_1004_pt2 | contig 38640 bp, 43 predicted proteins | sample Alteio_BWOrgHeat_80_FD_152951 | JGI IMG/M metagenome (GOLD analysis project Ga0206907, IMG submission 152951) | Enriched cells from forest soil in Barre Woods Harvard Forest LTER site, Petersham, Massachusetts, United States -... | ecosystem: Environmental > Terrestrial > Soil > Temperate forest >...
GCCATGCAGCATCATCTGGTAGAAGGCGGCCATCGCCCGCGCGGTGCCGAACCCGCCACCGCTCGGCAGCCCGGCGGCGCGCATCTCGGCGCTGTTGTCGCGCGGCGGCTCGCTGTCGAGGCCGAGCGTATCGGCGCAGCGCTGCTGCACCGCATCCGGGACGCCGACATAAAGCTCGTCGCCGACGCCGAGCGGCGCGATGACTCGTTCGCGGATCACCTCGCGATAGTCGCGCCCGGTCACCGCCTCGATCACCATCGCCAGTGTCAAATGCGCGGCGCGGGCGTGGTAGTGCAGCCGTGTCCCGGCCGGCCATTCCGGCTTGAAGTCGCAGACTTCGGCGCGCATCCGCGCGTGATCGGCCCAGCTTTCGCGGCCTACATCGCCGGACGGGAACCCGGCTTGATGCGTCGTCACCTCGAACAGCGTGATCTCGCCTTTGCCATGCGCGGCGAATTCGGGAATGTGGTCGGCGACCTTGTCGCTGAACGACAGGGCGCCCTCCTCGACAAGGCTCCACACCGCGGCGGTGGTCAGCACCTTGGTTTGCGAGAACAGCAGCCACAGCGTCTCGGGGCTGGCGTGGCTTCCGGCCCGTGCGTGGCCGTAAGTGCGGAAGAGCGCGAGCTTTCCGTGCCGGGCCAGCGCGATCTGCGCTCCAGGATAGCGCCCCTCGTCGATATGGCGGCGGATCAACCGGTCGAGGTCGGCCAGCGGCTTCGCGGCGAAATTGAGTTCCTCGGGGCTGCTTTCGGGCAAGGGAAAGATGCTCGACATCGCCGCGGCTCCATCTTTATCATGCGACGCGATGTTACGCGGTTTGCCGGCACCGTGCCACAACCGGGCGATCTCATCGTCATTGGCGGCAAACCCGCTGGACAGGCGAAAGCCGGTTCCTTATAGGATGCGCCTCGCCGGCGCCCAGGTAGCTCAGCTGGTAGAGCAACGGACTGAAAATCCGTGTGTCGGTGGTTCGACTCCGCCCCTGGGCACCATTCCTATATCTAGCTGTTGATTTTCATCATTTTTTCGCCCGGATAGTTGCACGGGATCGCACCGCGGGCAAAAGTGCAACTATTTCGGCTGCATTTTGTTCGCGGTCTCTCACCCGGAGTAGAGCATCAATGCCGGCCGCTTCGAGGCGACGGCGGTTGCGTGACTTGGTGTACAGCAATGCCTGTTTCGAGGTCTCCCAACCGAAGATCGCCATGAGTTGCGCCTCGGTCGCACCGTTCTCGACCGCTCGCACCGCGCCGAATTTTCTCAGGCCATGCGCCGTATAGCCAGGTTCGAGGCCTGCCAGCCGGCATTGCCGAGCGAACCAGTTGCCGAGGCCCTTGTCGGTGTATTGCTTCCCCTGCTCGGTCGCCAGATAGACCATGTGACGCGGGTTGCCGGCTGCGTAGTAGGCGTCGATGGCGGCTCGCAACGGTGGCAGAATCGGCGTCTCGTGATGCTTGGCGGTGCGGCTCCGCCCTTTGTATTCCGTCCAATGCAGCAATCCGTCGCGTTCCATGCCGGGGCCAATCCGGGCCACGTCTGAGAGACGCGCACCTGTGTAAAGGAAAAGCGCGAGCGCCAGATGCGACTTGGTGCCTGGCGAATGCCGTGCCTCGTATTGTCGCGCGACCGGCTCGATCCAGGCGCGAATGCCGTCGGGGTTGTTGCTTTCGAGATAGGGAACCAAAGCAGCGGGGTTACGGGTCGCGAGTGCATATTCGGGCAAGGTCGCCCAGCCAAAGACCGCACGCAGCGCCTTTACAATCGAATTGGCCGTTTGCGGCGTCGGCCGCCCCTTTGAATTGGTCGTCTTTCGGTCGCGCAGCTTGGCAACGTCTTTTGGTTCCATCTGTGAGTAGGGAAAATCACCGGCGACCAGACAGATGTCGTCGAGGACGCGACGTCGGACATATTGCGTTCGCGGGTCAAGCTTTTGGAGGAATGCAGGCGAGGCGCAGTACTGCTGACAAAGCCAGCGCAGAGATCCTTGACGCGAGGCGCTCCCGGTGGCCGGCATTGGCTTGGCTTCGTTACGCACCGCGCGCCCATATTCGGCATCGAATGCTGCGGTCCCGGGCTTTTCCCTCAACCGCGTCCAGCGACCGCCCGGCGGCCTGTAGTAAAGCCGCACGTTGCCGTGTCGGTCGGTCGTCTCGATGACGTATCTATAAGGCCGCTGCTTCCTCATCGGTGAAGGTTCTCCCAACCGCCACGATCGGCGGTATTTTCATTGTCCAATGCCGCAAATGCGTCGTCCAGCTGTTCACGATCCCAGACCGTGCGGCTGTCGATCCGCTTGGGCTTCGGCATCCTGCCGTCCGCTACGAGTTCGTCAAACTTGCTCACGCCGATCCCTATGTACTCCGCTGCCTGTACCCGGGAGAGGCCGCGGGGCGGCAGACTGGGCGGCAGAAAGCTGACCCTATTGCGGGACATCGGTAGCGCCATGCGATGGGTCCCTGACACTATCCCTCTGCTGCACCAGCCTGCAAGATCGAATTGCATATGTTGCAAGGAAGATGGACATCAATGCCAAACAGCCAGGACTTGTTCAAGCCGAAGGGCAAAGATATCTGAATGGCGTTTAAAGACCTGCGTTGAGGGACGCCGAGAAGCCGCAAGCCGGCGGTGTCCAGCGGGCTGACCGAGTCGGCCGCCAGCCTGGATCACGTTCCAGTGCCACCGAGACGATAGCGGAGGGCGAAGGCAGTGCGACCAGGTGGCCTTCGGACCTCATCTCGCACCAGCCAACGCCGCCGTCTACGCAACTGGGCCACGGCTCGCCCAATCGCCCGGCCACGGGCGTCGGCGGGCCTAGTCTCTTAGAAAAAGGCCGACGGAGCAGCTGCTTTTTAAGCCGACGGCTGGACTCCCGTCCGCATCCGACGCTTGGGGTTTAGCCAGTCCGTTGACGAGTTTTGGCGACTATCTCGCTGTTTCCTGATCGAGAGATCGATGAAAGGGGCTGCAGCTCCGGGGCACCTTTTTTTCAGATTTGTCTTGTGCTACGCACAACATTTTTGATAGGGATGATCGGCGCCGGAACGGAGGGGCCAGGGAGCGCACGAGATGAGCGGCATCGGCCGCGCAGCTCAAGATGAGCTCGCGCCGTCAGCTCCCGCTGCGGGGCCGCGCGAGCAAAGCGCGAAGATAGGCTCCCGTCGCGGCGCCCTTCGCGCGACAGGCGGTGGATCTGATAACACGGAGGCTCTGGCTGCGGATCTTGGCCGCGATGCGCAGGGTGGTGGACTAAATGGTGGCCGCGTACTTCCGCTAAGTCCCAATAAAAACATCAAAAAACAGACGGAGAGACATTACACATTGGTGGACTAAATAGCGGACTATCCGCAGATAAGGTGGAAAATGTTCAACTAAAATACTGATATTGTAGGATATTAATTGTTCGAATGGCTGGTCATGGATAGCTTTATAATTGCAAATAGCGATAAATAGGCTAGAATTACTGTGCGTTGGAGCCGAGAGCAGCATCGTCGATCTGCCGCGCCAGCACATTCCGCCCCGCTCCGCGGTGGACTAAGAGGTGGTTTTCACGATGGCACGCTTGACGATCTCGCTCGTTGCCAGGCTTTGGAAAAATGGCCTCCCCGCCCGCCATGGCGACGATGGTTGCGCGGGGCTTTATTTCAAAATCACCGGCACGAAAGCCGCGTCATGGGTGCTGCCCTATCAACTTAACGGGAAGCGGTCCGAAATGGGGCTGGGGTCATACCCAAGCCTCTCACTTGCCGGGGCGCGAGAGACTGCACTCGAGCAACGGAAGTTCGTGCGGGTCGATCGGATCGATCCCCTAGCCCATCGCCGGGCGGAGCGCTCTAAGATGCAGGCACAGACCACCAAGCAACGTACGGTACGCCAGTTGATCGATGAATACTTCAAAGTTCAAAGCCCTGGCTGGGGTTATCGGACGGCATACATCTATGCAAACATCATGAAGAACCACGTGCTGCCCGTAATTGGCGAAGTGTTGGTGGGTGACGTGACTATCGCACTCGTTCGCGAGGTCCTTGACCCAATCTGGATCGTGAAGCCCACCCTTGCACAAGAGATCCAAAAAACTTTGGCTCAGCTCTTCGAGTATGCGGAAGTTTACGGATTGCGAGCAGGTAATCCGGCCCGGGGGATTCAGAAATATCTGCCAAAGCAAGCCAGGGGCGGGCATCGCAAAGCCCTACCTTATCAACAGATGCCGGCCCTCGTCGCCGGATTGCGAGAAATCCAGGCCCGCCCGTGGCATCGCGGTGTAGATCGCGAAGCTGTGCACGCCGCTCGTGCCGAAGGTAAGTCCTTTGGCCAAATCGGCAGAGAATTTGGGACCACTGCACAGGCCGCGAGGAAACTTTATGTGACGCAGCGACCTCTCGACTATGGCAAGTTGCGTGCTTATGCGCTGGAGTTTTTAATACTGACAGGACCTCCCCGCACGGGCGAAATTCTTGCAATCCAATGGCAAGACATCGATCTCGAGCGAAAGGTCCTCATCATGCCGCGGTCGCGCATGAAAGTAAAGGAAGGCGACGACGACCATATTGTCCCGCTGACCACCCGGGTATTGGAAATCGTCGACGAACTGAAACATGTTCGCCGCGGGGACTATTTGTTTCCAGGCTCGAAGCAGGGCCGCAAACCCAGCGACCCAGACTTGCCGAGGACCAAGCCGCTTCCCGCTGGAGTGGTCGGACTTCCAATGTATGAGTCTTCCCTGCTTTCCCTCCTACGCAACGAGATGGGCCGCAGCGATTTTGACGTCCACGGCATCCGAAAATCCTTCACCAACTGGGCCTACGCTTCGGGGCGCTTCCGCGAGATTGCAGTCGAACTGTCTCTCGACCACGCGTACGGTAACAAAGTCCATCGTGCGTATCGCGACGACCAACTGGTCGAGGAGCGCCGCGAACTGCTGCAAGCCTGGCAGGATTACTGCGACCGGGGGTCGTCGGTCGACGTCATCAGGCTCCCAATCGGAGAATCGAAGGTCTGCGCCGCATGAACAACGGCGCCAGGCGCTGGCTGGCCACGCGCCGGGGGAAGCGCGATTCTTCTCGCAGGCGCGCGGCGCGGGGAGCACATGCCGCACGCCGGGACCGTGATATTCTGCGCGCGATCACAGGCTCCCGTTGCAGCCAGCGCCACGACCCGACCGTAGGGCAGGGCGCAGCGAGGCAGCGTCGAAAAAAGGAAAGGTCCCTCTGGGCTCGGGATGCCTAAGTTCTCCGAAGAAGGGTTGAGAGGGACCGACGTCATTGACGCGCGCTACTCCTTCGATCCGTAGCGCGACGCTTCGATCGAGGCAACCAGTTGGTGCGAGTACATCGAACCGCAAGGCTGAGCCTGCAGGCTTTCGCGACGGAGGTAAATTGGCGTGGAGGCTGGTTTGCCAGATATCGGCAGCGCACCATCCCGCATTCAACATTCCACCCGGGATTGCTTGCAAGGGAGCAATAGGGATTGGCAAGCCAATCAAACAGCAAGAGGCGCGGTCGTCCAGCTCGCACGCCGGCGGATATAAAGCTGGCTGCGCTGGCGGCGGAGATGGTCACCATCAAGGAACTGGTGGGGGCGCTGCCGCGCGTCCTCGAGGAGCTCGATAGGATACGCGATACGGTGCTGCATCGTATCGCAGCTCCTGCGGCCGACGAGAGCCGTCGCCATAAGACGAGCCGCGCTGACTTCCCGGTGTACCTCTACGAGTGGCGCCGTAGCCGCGCCAAAAGTCTGGACGATATGACCACGCCGACCGGTCTTTCGCCGTCTCAACTGAGTCGTGTCGAAAACGGTCTACAAGGCTATACCCAACAAATACTTGAGGGCTACGCAAAGGCCCTTGGCTGCCGGCCAGCCGACCTGATTGAGCGCCCGCCGACTGACCCGTTGCGGGTTTTAGATCCGCCGCTGCTCCGGGCCGCCAGGAACTGGGCCAAGCCTCCGAAAACAGACCGCTTGCGTGCTAACGATACCGAGGACGCTCCCTGAGTTCGTGTTCACCAGCTGCTCGATACTCTCGTAACGGCGTGGGTAAGTTATCGCCAGCACGGCTTTGAGACGCTGGCGACATTCGAACGAAGCGTACTCGCCGGCGTCGCGCAGCAAGTCGGGCGATGCCGTCATGACATGACACCGACCAAAGACGGCAGCGGCTATGGCGACTGTTTTCGGCGAGGGCGTTGACTTCAAAAAACGGGCGTCACCTGGCTGCATGCCTTGGGCCGGTTGCCCAGCAGCGCTCGACGTGAGAAACAGGCATATGTCCCCCATACCGGCCCTAACACACAAGCAATCGTTAAATCCCGCTGCGAAAGCCGCAATGACCCATTTGGGTCCAGGCTGTGTAAAACGCAGAAAGCCGTCCTCATCACGCAACAACAGAATCGAGGTTGTGCTGTCCCTGAATCTTTGATGCGCGCGTATTGTTTGAATCAGTATCGTGTTCAACTGGCCTGATGAATCGTTTTTACACCGCCTCAGGCCTCATCTGCCGGCCGCGCTAGTCGCGACAAGGTCCGTTCCGGGTCCGACATCTGCCGATGGCGAGTGTCGGTTTTTGCATTGCCCACCATGCCCAAAGGGGCGATCCTCCTCCCACATCCGGCAGCAACCCGGGGCATGTCGGTTCGAATAGGGAGATCGCCATGCAATTGAACCGCGACGATCTGCTTCGCGCCTATCGCTCGATGTCGACGATCCGCCGCTTCGAAGAGCGGGTGCAGGAGGAATTCTCCAAGGGCGGCATCCCTGGCTTCGTCCATCTCTATGCCGGCGAGGAAGCCTCAGCGGTCGGCATGTGTATGCATCTCGGCCCTAAGGACTACATCGCCAGCACGCATCGCGGCCACGGCCACTCGATCGCCAAGGGCTGCGATGTCACTGGCATGATGCACGAGTTATTCGCCAAGCGAGACGGGCTATGCGGCGGCAAGGGCGGGTCGATGCATATCGCCGACCTCAACGTTGGCATGCTCGGCGCCAATGGCATCGTTGGCGGCGGGCCGCCGCTAGTGGTTGGCGCGGCACTGACCGCGAAGACCCTCGGCAATGGCGGCGTCGCGGTGTGCTTTTCGGGTGACGGCGCCTCCAATCAAGGCACCACATTCGAGGCGCTGAACATGGCGGTGGTGCTGAAATTGCCGGCGGTGTTCGTGTTCGAGAACAACCAGTATGGCGAGGGCACCGGGTTCTCATACCACTGCGGTAGCGGCGATATCGCGGGCCGCGCCGGCGGGTTCGGCCTGCCTGCACTCAAGGTCAACGGTGACGATTTCTTCGCCGTGCACGAGGCCGCCGGTGAAGCGGTCGAGCACGCCCGCAACGGCGGCGGCCCCAGCGTGATCGAGGTGGATACCTGCCGCTTTTACGGCCACCACTCAGGCGATGCACAGCTCTATCGGGGCAAAGACGAGGTCAAGACCCTGCGCGAGAACCGCGACTGCCTGAAGCATTTTCGCACCCGCGTCAGCGAGGCAGCGCTGCTTGAACCCGACGCGCTGAGCGCGGTCGACGCCGAGATCGCGGCGCTGATCGACCGCTCCGTCACGAGCGCCCGCGCCGCTGCGCCGCCCGACCCCGCGCAGCTCCTGACCGACGTCTACGCGTCGTATTAGGAGACGGAAGATGCCACAGAAGTCGATCCGCCAAGCGCTTAACGAGGCGCTCGCCCAGGAGATGCGCCGCGACCCGACGGTCATCGTCATCGGCGAGGATGTGGCGGGCGGCGCCGGCAGCGAAGGACAGCGCGACGCCTATGGCGGCGTGCTCGGGGTGACCAAGGGGCTCATCGGTGAATTCGGCGAGGCGCGGGTGATCGACACGCCGATCACCGAGTCGGCGATCATGGGCGCGGCCGCTGGTGCCGCGGTCACCGGCTTGCGGCCGGTCGCCGAACTAATGTTCAGCGACTTCCTCGGCGTATGCTTCGACCAAATTTTCAACCAGGCGGCCAAATTCCGCTACATGTTCGGCGGCAAGGCCAAAACCCCGCTAGTCATCCGCACAATGATCGGCGCCGGGCGTAGCGCCGCCGCGCAACACTCGCAGAGTCCCTATCACATCTTCACGTCTGTGCCCGGGCTGAAATGCGTGGTGCCGTCCAACGCCTATGACGCCAAGGGTCTGTTGATCCAGGCGATCCGCGACGACGATCCAGTCATCTTCTGCGAGCACAAGCTGATGTACGACCTTCGCGCCGAGGTGCCGGACGAGCCCTATACGATCCCGTTCGGGGAGGCGAACATCGTGCGCGACGGCGACGACGTGACCGTGGTCGCGCTCTCCCGCATGGTGCATTACGCGACAACGGCCGCCGGGGAGCTGGAAAAGGACGGGATAGAGATCGACCTGATCGACCCGCGCACCACTTCGCCGCTCGACGAGGATACGATCCTCGAAAGCGTCGAGCGCACTGGTCGGCTGGTGATCGTCGACGAGGCGACGCCGCGCTGTTCGATCGCCACTGATGTGGCCGCGCTAGTCGCCGACAAGGCATTCGGCGCGTTGAAGGCGCCGATCCGCCGTGTCACCGCGCCGCACACACCGGTGCCGTTCGCCCCCGACCTCGAAAAGCTCTACATCCCGAGCCCGGAGAAGATCGCTGCCGCGGTGCGCGAGATATACGGCTACGGCAAATGACCGAAATCATCGCGATCACGATGCCGAAATGGGGCCTGACAATGACCGAGGGCAAGGTTCTCGGTTGGCTCAAGCACGAGGGCGCTGTGGTCGCGGCGAACGACGAACTGCTAGAGATCGAGACATCGAAGATTACCAACATCATGGAGGCGGGCGAGGCCGGCACCGTCCGCCGCATTGTCGCCCCTGAGGGCGCGACACTGCCGATCGGCGGGCTGCTCGCGGTGCTGGCGCCGGCGGAAATTGCCGAAGCTGATATCGAAACCTTTATCGCCAGCTTCGTACCGCCCGAATCCGCCGAGGCTGAGGCGGACGAAGGCGATGCCCCGGCGCTGCAGGAAATCACGGTTGGCGATCATCGACTGCGTCATCTGGAACTGGGCAACGGCGAGGGTCCGCCAGTCGTGTTCATCCACGGCTTCGGCGCCGATCTCAACACCTGGATGTTTAACCAGCCCGCGCTGGCCGAGCGGCACCGCACATTTGCCCTTGATCTGCCCGGTCACGGTGGCTCGACCAAGACGCTCCAAGACGCGAGCACCAGAATGTTTACCCGTGACCTCGACCTCTTCCTCGGCGCGCTGGGCGTCAACCGTGTCCATATTGTCGGCCACTCAATGGGTGGCGCAATTGCGCTGGCGCTGGCCGACTGGCAACCCGAGCGGGTGGCGAGCCTAACGCTGATCGCCTCGGCCGGTCTCGGTAGTGAGATCAACGCCGTGTTCATTGGGGGCTTCGTCAAGATGGAGCGGCGGCGCGATGCGCAGCAGGCGCTGCGGCTGCTCGTTCACGACCCCGACAGCGTTAGCCGGGCGATGGTCGAGGATGTACTGCGCTATAAACGCCTCGATGGCGCGACGGCGGCATTGAATCAGATCGCTGCTGAGTGGTTTCCGAACGGGCGACAGCGCGAGAGTTTTCAATTGGCTCAGATGACGATACCGGTACAAATCATCTGGGGCCGCGAGGACCAGATTATCCCGGTCACCCATGCGGAGGCGCTGCAAGGCCGCGTGCCGGTCCACATTCTCGACAATGCCGGCCATCTGCCGCACATGGAGAGAGCCGCTGAGGTCAACCGCCTGATTGCCGCCTTCGTGGCGCCATAAATCGGCGAAGACGCGGTGATCCGGATCCAAACCTCAGTGACGCCGCCTTGCGAGGGAAGAATTCAATGAACGCGCCTGTCGCACCTCGGAGCTCCATCGACTTCAAGGCCGAGGCGCATCGCGATCCCCGGTCTGTGCCGCTGTACGAGATCGACGTCAGTAATCCGTACTTATATTCGGAGGACACATGGCAGGGCTTCTTCGCTCGGCTCCGGGACGAGGACCCGGTGCACTTCGTCGATAGCCCTTTGTATGGTCCGTACTGGTCGGTGACCAGGTACCGGGACATCATGACCGTTGACACTTCGCATCAGATCTACTCCTCCGACGCCGCGTTGGGGGGCATCGCGCTGAAAGATGTCCCGTTGTCGTTCCGGAAGGAAAGCTTCATCGCAATGGATCCGCCGCGGCACGACGAGCAGCGGAAGATCGTCTCGCCAATTGTCACCCCACCGAATCTGGCGAAAATGTCCATCACGATACGCGAGCGAGCGAGCCGCATCCTGGAAGACCTGCCATGCGGTGAAGTGTTCGACTGGGTCGACCGTGTCTCGATCGAATTGACGACGCAGATGCTGTCGACGTTATTTGATTTCCCATTCGAGGAGCGGCGGACTCTGACTCGCTGGTCGAACGTGGCAACTGTGAACACTCGCGCCGGCACAGAAATCGACTCGGAGGAAAAGCGCGACATTGTCATGCAAGAAATGGTCAGCTATTTCACCGATATCTGGAAAATAAGGCAGAAACAGCCGCCAAAATTCGACCTGATCTCGATGCTGGCGCACGGCGAGGCGACGCACGATCTGCCGTCACGGCCGAATGAGTTTATGGGCAATCTGCTGCTGCTGATCGTTGGTGGCAACGATACGACGCGCAACTCGATCAGTGGCGGCCTGTGGTTTTTGAACCAGTTCCCCGAAGAATACGCGAAGTTGCGGGCCAATCCCGATCTTATCCCGAGAATGGTGCCGGAAATCATCCTGGTATCAATCGCCGGTTGTACACATGCGCCGCACGGCGTTGTGCGATGCCGAGTTGAACGGGAGACAGATCCGCAAGGGTCAGAAGGTCGCGATGTGGTACATATCAGGTAACCGGGATCCGGATGAGATCGAGGACCCGGATCGCTTTATCATCGATCGCGCGCGACCCCGCCAGCATCTGTCATTCGGGTTCGGTATTCATCGCTGCGTAGGCAACCGGTTGGCCGAGATGCAGTTGACGATCCTGTGGGAGGAAATTCTGAAACGGTTCCCGCCGATCGAGGTTGTGGAGAGACCGAAGCGGGCTTACTCGAACCTGATTCACGGTATTACCGAGATGAACGTGCGGATTCCGCCACGGGGACCGCGCCCCGATTTCGGGGCTTAGGTCATTGGTGAGATTCTCGACTTCTGCACGGTTTGGGAGGTTCGGCAGTTATTTGCGGGTGTACCCCAGGCGGTTCAATTCACCCGCTTGTCGCGTTCGGACCAGAAGGGTTCGCGCAATAGAGTTTTGAGCACTTTACCGGCGCCGGAGAGTGGCAACGAAGTATCGCGCACGTCGACGCTGCCGCGATCAGCTCTTCCGGCGGCAGTCGCCCCATAGACACCGCCGATCGCCAGCATGATGCCGATCATGAAGGCGATCAGAACCAGCAGACCTGGATGAAGGCGATCAATCAGCGGTTCCTTCGTCATGGCAAAGTCAGCGGCTGATCGCTAGCGGCTGATCAAGGTGGACGATGATCTGCTGCGGCGACGAACCGATCTTGTACCCGGTGATGCCCGCGAGAGCGCCGACCAGGGCCGCGACGACGCCGAAAATGATCGCGGCGTTGCGCGGGTGTTCCCACCATTGCTGCTTTTTGCGCAGCAGAATATCGAGCCGCAGCAACTCGCTTTTGAGCGCGTCGTCGGTATTGTCGGTCATCGCTCTCATGGAAGCCGACTTCTGACGCTGCAATTGAGCCAGCGGATGAGGAAGATGGCGCGTCGCAGTTCGATCTCATCCTTGGTGGTCAGCAGCTGCTGCACGGCTTCATCGCAGACGGCGCGCTCTTTGGTATCGCGCGGCCAGACAACAGAGATCGCGCCCACGGCGATGCCGATAATGCCGGCTATCAGGAACGGAGCTACGAAGCGCGCGGTGTGCGCCGTGGCGGCGGTCATCATGGGGCGGTCTTATAACATCACTTGCGTGGCGAGCAATGTGCGCCTGTCTCAGGGTTCTCGCATCCCTACGGGCTCGCGCCATCGGCTGTAGATCACGATTTCTCGGGCCGGAAAGCCGAAGTGATCGAGCGCGACCGCGTGCCCGGCCTCGTGGAACGCCGGCGGCGATTATGTCGACCTCGGCCATCTCAGCGGCGGCGGCTCGAGCGCTGATCACCCGAGAGGAAGGTGCGGGCAATCTCATGCTCGGAGCAACCCGCAACCCGCCTCAGCGAGCCGCCAGCAAGCGGCTTTACGGAGCCGTGCGCGGAAGCGCTTTGGCACATCGGCTTCGTTGCACCAATCGCGGAACACGCTGGAGAAGACGCGCTGAAACAGCGAACCCTCGCGGCCGACCGGCAATGACGGTGTGACCCTGGGTTGCAGCACGCCATGACCGGCCACGATGCAGCCGACGTCGGGGTCGAACAACGGGCGGTTTAGGGGGTGTGCCATCTTACCGATCAGCCGGTGGACTGTGTCACGTGGCAGTCTCGTGTCGGCATCGAGCGTAATGACGTAGCGAACGCCGATGGGTACCTTTGGTGCTTGGCCGTCGAGGTCGAGAAAGGTGGTATCGGTCGCGCCGCGCAGCAGCCGGTTTATCTCGTGCAGCTTGCCGCGCTTGCGTTCCCAACCAATCCAGCGTGCTTCGCCGGCGTTCCATACTCGCTTGCGGTGCAGCAGCAGGAATCTGTCGGCGCCGGGAGCCGAGGCATAGCGCTGATTGAGCCGCGCAATGCCGGCCATCGCCGTTTTCAGAAGGGCCGCATCTCCATCGGCATGCTCTGTCGCGGCGTCTACCCAGTCGGAGAGTAGCGCGAAATAGAGGTCGCCCTCCGGGCTGGCAAGGTGATGGATCTCCAGATGCTCGATCTGCGCCTCAATCGCGGCCTCGGTCGTCAGCAGCATCGGCACCGCCACGACCGTACACAAAGATGCAGGCACCCCCCTGCGAAGTTCCAAGGCAGGCAATAATGTCGCCCCAAAGCCCTGCGCCACCCCGCGGTTCGGCGCTGCGCCAAGGCGAGGTTGCCGGTCCGCGCCTGGTGACGCGACCAATAAAAGGTGTCAATTTCGATCTTTCTGCGGCGCGATAAGCCGCGTGATGAGCTTATTTGAGGTCGACGGCATGGGTAGCCACCAAGCCACATCAGCTCGAAAACTACAGTAACACGCTGAAGCTTTCGACGCCTGAGCCAAAGTACACCGTCGAATGGCGGGTTGGTCAGAAGATCCGATCGCGCCGGTGGCCGCGAATGATCGCCATGGGTCGAACCTTGAGGTTCCATCGCGCTCTGTCGAATGGTCGCTTCCGGCGCACGAGACAATGCCGTAGCGCCGGTACTGGATCATCGTATTCGGGCCCAAGAGGCGCGCTTAGGGTCTCGGGTCGATTAATCGCAGCTTTATGGGGTCTCTAGAGCGCTACTGTCGGCCGAGTGAAGACAGACTAAAGCCACACCGTCGACCACCAATGCCGCCCAGAGCAGATCGTTTGGGCACACGAATAAACGGTTGACCGCCATCGGCAGGCCGCTCGCGATGATCATCTTGCAGCGCTAGTGAACATCTCCTTGGCAAGCTCTCGATCCGCAACGGCGTCAAACCGTATCCGGATTGCAGTATGCTTTAAGTCAATCCACTTACCGATGTGCCACGGGCCAATCCGGTCAGCGTCTGCAAGCGCCTTCAGTCTGCTTGCTAGCTCACCGACCTCGAAAATACCATCAACCGGAAACGTCATTGTACGCTCATCCAAATTTGCCATCGGCTGGTCCTTGCTATGGGGTTCACGCATGTTCCAGACCTAACGCGTGGAGTTCGAGCTAGCGCATCGGCACGGATGGGGGGATGGAATCGGCCTGCGATACCGGCGTGGCGATCTCGTGATCGCCAGATGTGACGGAGCCATCGACAATCAGCCCAAAGGCCAATGCCGCCGACAGCACCAGCGCCAAATAGGTCAACTGGCGCGACGCGGTGGAGCTGAATTTGCCGTTGGCGGTGCTTGGCACTTGATTGTTCTTGCCGTTGTTAGGTGCCGCCGGCAGTAACTCGACAAGGTTCTTCGCGATCCTCCGGATCTCGGACGAGGTCCAAGCACGGTCCGGTAATCGGGCGAACAATCGGCCAAGCTGGCTGGCTGCGGCTTTGCTCGTCAGATGGGACAATCGAGCCGCTTCGTTTCGAGGATCAAGGCCCAGCCGTGCCAGCGCCGATAGCACGCTGAGCGGAACTCCCTCTATCTCTTCGCCCACCGAAGCAAAGAGAAACCGGTCCATTTCCGGAAGTTCGGGCGCATAGGCCTGACGAAGGGCCATAGAACACTCCTTGGGCAGATTTACTCAAAAATTATTACGACACCTAAGAGCGGCGGGCGGATTTGAAGGATTCGCGCGAATTTTCAAGGGTCTGGCTTGCCGGCGACGTTTCAGTCGTCAGTTTTTGGCGTTGTAGACCCGTCTTGCTATCGTGACATCGACAAGCCGCTCGGCCTTGGTCATCGCGACGGCCTAGTCCAAGTCATATGGCATTGGATCATCTAGCGCGAATACGCTTTCACAGGGTCGGATGTGCACCACATACCCTGATCCTTCGGCTCGAACGCGTAGAACGTGGCCTCTGTAGATAATTCCGTTCATTCGCCCGCTCTTATCGAGGGAGTCCGCTAGCGTCGGGGCGAGTGCCGGTCGCCTTTTAACGGGTCGGGTACAGGCCCGAAAACCGGGAGAGGGACAGCAGATCTCTTTTCAGACTTTGGCTGTTTTGGTTTTTTAGCTTCCCGGTTAGATCGTCGGTGCTCTTTTGCCATGCCAGCTCCTCACGCGGTGTTGGAATTTGCCTAGATGCGTACCAGACCGCACAAAAACTCGGATGATGCGATTACTCGGTAGTCGGTCGTCGAGCAGTTCTACGATCGAATGCTCTTCGTGAGCTGTGCGCTTCACAGCGCATTCCCGACCCCCTGGGTAAGCCAGGGTCGATGCGGCTGCTCCGCTGTCACCATAATCTGCTCGTCAGTGCCGGGACGGGAGGGACGGCGGGCGTAGCACGCCGGCCGGATCGTCGTCATTGTTGGCGAGGCATGAGCGCCCGACTGTTGCTTGACCTCGTGAGAGCGATCGGAATTTAAGAAGATGGTTTTCATTTGAAATTCCGTTCGACAAATCCATCGTAGATGCCACCATATGGGGACAATAATGATAATTACGATGACTTTGAGGCTGTAAAATAAATAAATATAAAAATCACAATTGGTTCATAGAGTTATTTTATTTTATTAGGTTCCGCCGCAATGTTTCAGTTGAAGTCGGTGACACTAGCCGGGGGTCGGACCCGGCGGTTCTATTGCTGTGATCCGAAAATCCGCTTTCGGCGCGATTGGGCCATGACATCGCGATAGGACGAGCGCGTGTCGTCACCCCGTAAAGGGCCTGGTCGAGCCCTGGCCTTATGTCCCAGTTGGGTCGACTTTGGTGCTTAAACCTGCCCTGCGTGCTGACGGTGGTTGCTTCAAAGCTCTAGGGCCCTCTGTGGTCCGCTGTCAGCACGTCTTACTGGTCATTGGGGAAAATAAATTTCTTCAGGTAATAATACTCGGAACTCGCTGGTAACGTTAGAAATAAAAATTTGTGATCGATTGCTTTTCAAAATAATCTCAACGCGCATAAATATTCTCCGTTGTATTCGTCGATCGACAGTCCCACGTAACTTCATGCATTGGTACTTGCGGTCCGACAGTGCCGAGCATCGACCCCGCTCAAATGATAGTGCGCCCGGCACAGGACCGCGTCCTGATCCGCCGTGTCAAGCTGGAGGTGAAGACTGCCGGCGGCATCTTCACGCGGTGCAAGAAAAGCCAGTAGAGGAGGTCGTCGCCGTCGGACCGAGCGCCCGCAACTCGCGCCATTCCGGATGTCGAAGAACGAGGAGCACATGGAAAAGCGCATGCTTGAAGCCGCCGAGGGCGGTGATGCCGCGGCCCAATTCAATCTCGCGATCATGTACGAAAACGAATTACTGGACAGGCGCTATGGCCCCAAAGGCGACCGGTCCGAAGCCATAAGGTGGCTGCGGGCCGCCGCCGAACAGGGTCTCGCTCGCGCACAAGTCAAGCTCGCAGAAATGTACGATCGCGAGGCGGACATGCTCGATGGCTCGGTAAAGGCCTGTGAGTGGTACCTGCTGGCGGCGCGAGGCTTGCGTGGCGAGCATCTTCGAAAGGCGCAGTCCGCCCATCAGCGTATCGCCAGAGGCTTGACGCCGGCTCAAGCTGCCGAGGTCGCGCGATTTGTCCAAGGCTGGAAGGCGAAGATAACGCCAGACACGATTAGCGCTCACGCGACGGAGGGGAGACGACGATCATGAGAGCCTGGGTCGTTCCACCGATTGTCATTCCGATCCTAATCGGTGTGAGTTTTGCGGTGCTTGTCGCGGTTCGGGCATTACAATGAGTTCGCTCCTGACGGTTACCGTCGATGGCGACGACGAGCAATTGCTGGCTCGAGATATGATTGACATACATGGGGCATCAGCCGCCGGTGTGGCGCGGGACAACGTACGTGCCGCGGCGCTCGCTGGACAAAGACCACAGACCAGGCACTGGATGCGGGTGTTCGGCATGATCCAGCAGATCCAGACCGGGAAGCTAGCCGCACACCAATAAGGAAAAAGGATCCACCCTTTGGCCCTTTCAGAGCACAGAAAGGTTGCACGCTATCAACGGCACGCCATGCGGCTCCGGGAGACGGCGGAAGGCGCTCCCGCTGACGCCCCTTGCGAGACAGGCTGCTAGACCTTGCCCTTCAATACGACCGAATGGCCACCAACACGCGATATGCTCGACCGACGAGGCATGAATGACCACGGCACCACCAGCTACCGCTGCGGTCGCGGGTTGGATAGGTCAGAAGCCACCTGAGGGCGTCACGTGCAACAAGCCGAGTGGCATTTGCGGTTATCTCGACTGTGCCGGTGAGAGCCGGTGTCTGGAACGATCGCGCACGAAAGCGTCGCAGCCGGCCGCTACATCGCCCGGCGCGTTCAGTGACCCCCGGTGACCTCGCTCGTACCGGTGCTGGCAGCGATAGCTGTGGCCGGTTGTCTCGGAATGTGGTTCACAGTTTGGTCGCTCAACCGGGTGGCGAACAAGCGGTTGCGATGGTGGTGATTATTGTGCGCTGGGCGCCCTATCCGCCTTCGCCCGCGGGGAACAGAACATGAGACGCGGCTTGTATCGAATTCTTGGAACAGGCGGTCGGCCCAATGATGTCCGGGTTGATGATGGGGGCTTCAGCGTACCGGTGGAAGAAGAGATCTATCGGGCTCGCGGTTATCAGCCGCCGGTTAATGAACTCCCATGGGAAGATGATTACTTGCGCCAACAAGCGTCCGCGAAACCCTAGTCGTAGCTGTGGGCCATGACGAACGATGCCGGTTTGCCCGGCTTCAAGCGGGTAACTGAACAATGGCGTATTGAGTATGGCCGGATCAGGAAGCTCGGCGGCGGAGATTATTGGGCAGGATTCAGGCTAGAAGAAGCCACAGCTCGTTCTAAGATGTCACCGTACGCCCTCGGCCTTGCCGATCACCGTGCTCTTCGCGAAGCAATCGAGATTCACGAGACTCCTTACACGTCGAACGTATGTCCTTTCGCTGACGGCACTCCCGAGAAGACCGAATACGACCGCGGTTGGGATGCACTTCCCTTGCGCCCTTGAGAATACTCAAGCATCAACTGCCAGCAACGGTCGCCTATAAACACCGAAATTTGCGTGGCGATTTTACGACAAACACCAGAGGCAGCATTTAATTTGTCGGACTTCTGAAGATATTCTATACGGACTGGCCGTTCGTGTGGATCGATATTGCTGAATTGTTGGGTACGTCATACTCGGCCATCTCGGCTGCTTTTAAAGCCAGCCGAAGCGTTGCCCGCTGAATTTTCAGTGTTCGTTCATAGTCCTTAAGCGGTCTAAAATTTAGTGGAATATCAAAATCTCCAATCCCATAGAGGTTTCGGTTTTCATCGAAGTATTGGGAAATGGAATCAGACAAGGTTTTGTATGCACCTCTTATGGCATCACTATAGGCTGCACAGCACGCTTTTCGGATAGTTTCACTGTCATCCTCAGTATACGACATTGGGGGTGTCCCTTTTCACGGACTCGTAAATCGACCGCCCGACATTGTCGTAAAGGCAGAAGCTCGTCAACGTCCGTTCAGATGCATGAGTGCGATACAAATCCTCCGCTTTGGCCTGAGCGGTCGCATCGTCGGATGCGTATATATCGTGCCGGCGCCAAAGCAAGGGGGCGGGATGGCCCGGCCTGCGGCCCGGTTTGAAGATGTCCATTCGATATCTTGTCATGCCGAACACTCCCGCTGCTGGTGACAGGCCGCTGTCGTGCGGTCCTAGGGAATCTCGTATCGCAGGTGTCTCGCGCGGAGCAGGGAAGGAATTAAACATTCCGTCAGTGTGCCTTAGGACTGAAAAAAAATTATAAATTCAGAATCGCTTATGACTACCATCATGAATACTAGAGATATCACAGGCGTATTTTTAATAGGTTGGGATGATCAGCGGAAATTGCCAATATAATCGTGTCTACCGACTTATAAATTTTTAAGGCATGCACCATATGATTTTGAGGCCACAATTGACGATTGTGTACGAGTGGTTTCGTTCATCGAAATTGAAGGTGGCAATGATGGCTCAAATGTCGCGTAAGCCCGACGTGGCGACTGCGGATCGGCGGAATCTCTTCGGTATTGGCAGTTCTGACTGTCCTTCAGAGGACCGCACGCCGGACTACATGTTCTACTCATGTCCGGGCACCATCACGGCCCGCACCCACGGGTGCAGTTGTGCTCCGGCTCGGCTAGGCGCAGGTACAGTCGAAAACCCCTATTTTCTTGACCCCTATTGCACGTTGCACGGCATGCGTGCGCTCCATGAACATCAAAGGGGGCCGAGACACTAAATGAACCTTCCCCTCTCGGACCAAGAGCGCGAGGCGCTCGCCGACTTTCTCAACGAGGCCATCGCTGACGGCTTGTACCCGCTGTCTCTGAAGCTCAGGCCGATCAGATCGGTGTTGGCGAAACTCGAACGATCCGAGGCCGAAGCCGACGCGCTCGCCGCTCAGCGAAGTCCCTGTGGAGGGTCGGCTCGAACCGTTTAATTCTGGAGTGTCGGCACGGCCCGTTCTCGCGCTAAGCCGCCGCTACGCCTGACCCGAACGGGTCGTTAAATGACTACGCCGGTCCAGCGAGCACCGCCGGGTATCCAATTCCACTAGCTCGCCTGTCCAAAAATCGCCGCCTGGCTTCCTTCAACAACCCCTTCAGCGGGCAGAGTTCATTGACGATTGCCCTCGCGCACCCCAGAGTAGAAATCATTTCGCGTGCCTCTAGGAAACCGACGTGAGCGACAGAGATTTTCGCCCCACTCGCCGCCGCAGTTTTGATGACAATTACGAGCGGCCGACCCGCAATTTCGGATATGCACCGCCGAGTGGCCCTCGGTTCGAAACGCCGTCCGGCCCGCCGGTCCAAGCGGTCGTCAAATGGTACAATCCTGACAAAGGATTTGGCTTTGTTGAACTCGCCAACGGCTCTGGCGACGCCTTCCTGCATGTGAGCGTGGTCGAGCGCAGCGGCCGGGTTAGCGTACCGCCGGGCGCGACGCTTGAGGTGCGCGCAGGTCCCGGACCGAAGGGGCCACAGGTGACGGAGATCCTGAGCGTGGACGCCAGCACCGCGGGACTAGAGCAGCCTAGGCGCACCCGACCCGAGCGATCCGCCTATCCGCCGGCCGACCGCACGACGGTCGAGGAATTGGGCACAGTGAAGTGGTTCAATTCCTCCAAGGGGTTCGGTTTCATCGCCTCCGATCATGGCGGCAAGGATATCTTCGTGCACGCCTCGGTGTTGGAACGCGCCGGGATCATGGGCCTGGCCGATGGCCAGCGTGTCGCTGTTGACGTGGCCCAGGGCCAAAAGGGACCCGAGGCCGTGAGCGTGCGGCCGATCTGACCGTCAGAATTTATTTGCGGAGCCCGCTAGCGCGCGCATCTCCAGCCAGCGGGCAGTGGCGGGGCCGAGCCCGCTCTTCCGGAAGCTTGACGCACCGCCGGGATAATCATCGGCATTGGCGGCGGATGGGTGAACGACGGACCATCGCCTAAAGCCATCAGACAAGTTCATTGCCTGGGACTTTTTCATTAGGATTAACATCCTAGGATAATTAAGCCATTTGTAGATGGTGGCGTGCGGGCCATTTACTAGAGTATCTGTGGATTACAAAATATATTTTTTTACAATTTTCAATCTTATTTAAACTCACTACGCCCGGAATTACTACCGCTCAGGGATTTAGATTCTACGGCGCCGCCAATCCTCATAGGTAGATCCCGATCCTTTTCACCAGTGGCCATTGTCAGCCTTTGGATGAAACGGGGAAGCGTCAATGAGACTGACGATCCTATACCGGGATCCGCACCGGCCTCACGAAGGCGGCATAACTATGATTGTGAGGCAGGCAAAGGTCGCGGCGATACTGGTTGACTTGGAGAAGCGTGGCTTTTTGGTCGACAAGATCACGCTGCCACACCTGCCGAGACATCCGGCCAAGTTTTACTTACTCGCGCCCGGCTTCCTGAATTACTGCGGCGGCCTTCGCAAATGCCAGCCCGGCCTAATCCGCTAGGCAGCTTTGGGGGCGAGCCCCAGCCAAAGCCAGTCATAGAAGAGCCGTTCGGGGTGGTCTCGTGGCCTATTTCACTGCCGGCAACCGCGCGCGGGCACTCGTCAAAGCTCCGCGGACTCGCTGAGTAGTTTCCGAACCTACCGGTCATCGCTCACCGTTCTTTATGCTGTGAGTGGTGAGCAAGCAACGCGCTTTCTCCAAAACGACGGTGACAAAAATGAGGTCACATCCAGAAGTAAAGCCGGCAGTGTGGGGTGCAATCGCCGGAGCGATCGCCATGGCGATCGTCGGATTCTCGGCATTGGGATGGACCCTCGGCAGCAGCGCCGAGCGTATGGCAAGGGATCGGGCCGAAGCGGCTGTCGTCGACGCACTGACGCCGGTATGCGTGGCCGGATTCGAGGCGCAAGCCGACGCCGCTACCAAGCTTACGGAGTTCAAGAAAATCTCCTCGTCCTGGGATCAACGGTCATTTATCGAGAAGGGCGGCTGGGCGACAGTTCCAGGAAGCGGCACGCCTAATTCGGACGTGGCGAGGGCGTGCGCCGAAAAGCTGGGTAAAGCCACCTGATCGTCATCCACCCCACGGGGATATTAGCATGGCGCCTGAGGAGCTACGCCTCGAATGTCTCAAGCTTGTACTGCAAAGTGCCAATGCGAGCGGTATCCTGCTGGAGACCAGCCAGCTCATTTCGCGCGCCCGCGCCTATGCCTCGACTTTGTGATTAATCAGAGCGGCAACGGCGATAGCGTCAACGGCATGCCAGTTCCGACGATGACGTTGGTGAAGGATTGCGAGACACCTAATTGACTTGTCTCCAGTTTGAACACTCGGCCCGACAAGGGCCAAGGTAGGGCCGACTAACGCCGAGTACCGGAAGAACAAGCTGGCGGCGGCCAGCATTAGGCTTCGTGATATTGTCGCGCTGCCACGGGCGTTCCCAATGGTAAACCGTGGCGCGAGAGAAAGCTGCCATGACAACAGGAAGCCGAGCCGGAAACGGCACCGCGGCGCGCCCTCCGCGGGATCCGCGGGTGGTGGCTGAGCGCAGCTCTCGCTTGGAGCCTCCACCTGTGCCGACTGACTTTCCAGTCGTTGCGCTCGGCGCATCGGCCGGGGGGCTCGACGCATTTCGCAAGCTTTTCGACGCACTTCCGACCGATAGCGGGATGGCCTTTATCCTGATCCAGCATCTCGATCCGACCCATGCCAGCATGATGGTCGATCTGCTGGCCAGCCATACGAAGGAGAAGGTACAGCAGGCAGAGGATGGGATGCCGCTGGAGTACGCCAACGTCTACGTCATTCCTCCCGGAGCATATCTCTCGGTCAAGGCCGGCGCCTTCCAACTATCAAAACCGCAAGAACGTCACGGCGCCCGCTTACCCTTCGACTTCTTCCTACATTCATTGGCGGCTGAGTATGGCGAGCGCGCGATCTGTGTGATCCTGTCGGGAACCGGGGCCGATGGCAGCCTGGGACTAAAGACGATCAAGGAGAAAGGCGGGTTCGTGATCGTCCAGGACCCGGGCGAAGCTGCTTACGACGGCATGCCGCGCAGCGCGATCATGACCGGCCTCGTAGATATCGTGCTGCCGGTAGCGAAGATTCCCGAGACTCTCGTTGGCCATGCCGCGCACGAGCCGGTCGCGGTCCCGAACCGGGACATCGCTATGGACGGCAATGTTCCGAGCTGGCTGGGCGCGATTATCGATCTGCTGCGGACGCGGACGGCGCACGACTTCACATTCTACAAACCGGGCACGCTGCGGCGCCGGATCGAGCGCCGCATGGCGATGGCCGCCATCGTCGACGGGCACCGGTACGTCGACATTCTGGTGCGGGATCCCGACGAGGTCGACCTCCTTGCCAAGGATGTTCTGATCAACGTCACAAGCTTCTTCCGAGACCCTAAGGCTTTCGAACTGCTGGCGGAGCAGATCGTTCCCGATCTCGTGCGTCGCCACGAGGCCGACCGTCCACTGCGAATTTGGGTGGCCGGATGCAGCACTGGAGAAGAAAGCTATTCCATCGCCATGCTCTTTGTTGAGGAGATCGCGGCGGCGAAGCCGTCGATCGCGCTGCAGGTCTTTGCCTCCGATGTCGACGGCGACGCAGTGGCATTTGCCCGCGAGGGCATTTATCCAGAATCGATCGCTGCGGACGTATCCGCATCACGGCTCACCCGCTTCTTTACCAAGGAGGATCACAGTTACCGAATTGTGTCGGAATTGCGCGGTCTCGTCGTGTTCACGACCCACGATATTTTGGCCGATCCGCCCTTTTCGCGCGTCGATCTAATCTCCTGTCGCAATCTTTTCATTTACTTGCGCCCGGAAGCTCAGGAGAAAGTTCTCTTTCAGTTTGATTTTGCCCTCAGAGAGGGCGGCGTTCTGTTTCTCGGCGCGGCCGAGACGGTAGCCAACGTTAGCGACCGGTTCGAGCCGATCTCCAAGGCATATCGGATCTATCGACATATCGGCCACCGATGGACCACCGGGGCCAATTTTCTCCTCGGCATCCCTTCTGGCGCGGGAGCGCGCCTGCCCTTGCCTGACGGACGCCGGGTGTCGTCCGGCGCCAGTCCGCGCGACCTCACGCAGCGGGCGCTTGTCGACGCCTATGCGCCGGCGTCGGTTCTGATCAATCGCAAGGGCGAATGCCTCTATTTCTCGGGCTCGACAGACCGCTATTTGCGGGTGGCCGCAGGCGAACCCAGCCGCGACCTGCTGGCCATGGTGCGGGAAGGGTTGCGCGGCAAGCTCGGCGTGGCAATCCGGCAAGCAAACGACGAGCAGCGGCACACCATTATCACTGGCGCACGAGTGAGTCAGGGCGACAGCTCGGCTGCGGTGAGCATCCAGGTGCAACCGTTGCAGAACGAGGGCGAGATCCTGCTATTGGTTAGCTTCCTCGATGAACCTGAGCGGAAGGAGCGGATCAGCGGGCCCAACGAGCCGCCCGACACAACCTCACGCATCCCCGAGCTCGAGCGCGAGCTCGATGTAACCCGTAAAGAACTGCAGAGCGTTATCCAGGACCTGGAGATATCCAACGCCGAACAGGCGGCGATAAACGAAGAGGCGATGTCGGTTAACGAGGAGTTCCAATCCACCAATGAGGAGCTGGTAACCTCGAAGGAAGAATTGCAGGCGCTCAACGAGGAGCTTACCGCCCTCAACAGCCAACTTCAGGAGACGCTCGAGCGGCAGCGCGACACGTCGAATGATCTGCAGAACATCCTCGAGAGTACCGGGGTCGCGACGCTGTTCCTCGATAGCGACCTCAACATTCGCTTTTTCACGCCGGCGGCAAAATCGCTGTTCCGGGTCATCGCCGCCGATATCGGCCGGCCGCTCGCCGACCTCACGGCACTGGCCAGCGATCCGAACCTCATCGCCGACGCTCGGACCGTGTTTTCCAGTTTTGCACCGATCGGGCGTGAGATCGTGGCCGAAAACGGCGCTTGGTTCATCCGCCGCATCCTCCCCTACCGCACTCAGGATAACCGAGTGGAGGGGGTGGTCATCACCTTCGCCGACATCTCGGAGATGAAGGCGGCGGAGCGAGAGATCCAGGCGGCGCGGGCCTATTCCGACAGCATCATCGACACGATCCGCCAACCACTCGTCGTGCTCGATGATCAACTATGCATTGTCTCGGCGAACCGCTCCTTCTACCGCGCTTTTGGGTTGGATCCGCCGGAGACAATTGGAAAGCCGCTTGGGGTCGTGGCGGGTCAGCATGCCGGGGTTGCCGGGCTGCGAGTGTTCCTCGAACGAATGCAGGCGGAGTACTCTGATGCGGAGGATTACGAGACTGAGGTCGAGCTGCCAACCCTTGGCCAACGAATCCTGCTGCTCAATGCTCGCAGGTTGCGTGAGGGTCCCCACGGAACACTCAAAATCCTGCTGGCGATCGACGACATTACCGAGCGCCGGCGTGCCGCCGAGGCATTAGGCGACGCCAAGCGGGAGGCTGAGCAAGCCAATCTCGGCAAGTCGCGTTTTCTCGCAGCCGCGAGCCACGACCTCCGGCAGCCATTGCAGACGCTAAGCTTCTTACAGGGCATCTTCGCGAAGAACGTCACCGACGAACGCGTTCTGCGGCTGGTCGAGCGGCTCGACGAGACGGTGAAGGCGATGTCGGGGATGCTCGACACGCTCCTCGACATCAACCAGCTCGAAGCCGGGATCGTCCGCCGCGATATCGTCGATTTTCCGATCAACACCGTGCTCGACGAGTTGTGCACCCAGTTTGCTCCCCACGAGACGGTGGGTCGCCTCGAACTGCGCGTGGTCCCCAGCAGTCTGAGAGTGCGCAGCGACCCGCGACTGCTGACACAAATGATCGGCAATTTGGTCTCGAATGCCGTCAAGTACACTGAAGCGGGCAAGGTCCTGCTCGGATGTCGGCGTCAGGGCGATAAGCTGCGCATCGAGGTGTGGGACACCGGCATCGGTATTCCGGCCGGGCAGCTCTCGGCGATTTTCGAGGAGTTCCATCAGCTCGACAACCCGGCGCGCGAGCGCAGCAAGGGCGTGGGCCTCGGTCTTGCGATCGTACAACGTTTGGCGGACCTACTCGGTCACGCCATAGACGTCCGATCCCGACCCGGTAGGGGCTCGGTGTTTTCGATCGAAGTACCGCTTGGCACCGACGAGCCGGCTGCTCGACCCCTGCCGACCCCACAAGAGCCGAAGACGACGGCGACCGGCCACGGCGGAACCATCCTCGTCGTCGAGGACGAGCCAACCGTTCGGGAAATGCTCACGCTTTTGCTCGAAGGCGAAGGCTACCGCGCAATCGTTGCCGCGGATGGCGGGGCGGCGCTGCAACTGGCCACGCGCGGTGGGGCGCGACCGGATCTTGTCCTCGCGGATTACAACCTCCCGAACGGCCTTAACGGCCTCCAGGTCGTCGCGAGTTTGCAGGAGATTTTTGGTCACGATGTGAAGGCGATCATTCTTAGTGGGGACATTTCGACCAACACGTTGCGTGAGATCGCCCAGGCGGGCCGCGCGCATCTCGGCAAGCCGGTCACGGCGGCAGCATTGATCGGTCTGATCGGTGAGTTGCTGGCCAAGCCCAAACCCGCGGCGGCGCAGGCCGACGATCACTCGCCCACGATCTTCGTGGTCGATGACGACAACACAGTGCGCGAGGCGCTGCGCGATTTGCTCGACGCGGATGGGCGCACTGTCGAAATCTATGATAGCTGCGAGGCGTTCCTCGAAACCTATCGTCCCGGCCGTCGAGGCTGTCTTGTGGTCGATGCCCGGATGCCCGGCATGGACGGGCTCGCGCTGTTACAACGGCTCAAAGGTGAGCGGCACCGGCTGCCGGCGATCATGATCACCGGCCATGGCGACGTCCCCATGGCGGTTCAGGCAATGAAAGCCGGCGCCGTCGATTTCATCGAGAAGCCGATCGGCTACAAGGAACTTTTCGCGACCATTGAGCGCGCCCTGGAACAGGCGGGCGACACGGCAAAGGCGTCGGCTTGGCGGGAGAATGCGGCGAGTTCCATGGCTGGCCTGACCACCCGCCAACGGCAGGTCATGGATTTGGTGCTTGCCGGTCACCCCAGCAAAAACATCGCCGCCGACCTCGGCGTCAGTCAGCGCACGGTAGAGAATCATCGCGCCGCCGTGATGAAAAAGACCGGCTCGCGTTCGATCCCGGCCTTGATCCGTCTGGCCCTCGCCGCGGAGCCGTAAAAGCCGCCGATAGGTAAATTCCGAGGCTGCCGCGGTCGCTGTGTCGTCGGTTACCGTAGCCGCAGCTGGTTCCGCATGCAGCCAGCGGAAGGACCTGATATGACCGATATTTATCGGAAGATTGAAGCTGAGCTTCCCCGCCTGCGCCGTTACGCCCGGGCGTTGGTCCGCGATGCCGTGGGCGCGGACGACCTTGTCCAAGATTGCCTGACGCGGGCGCTTGGCAAGCTGCACCTCTGGCGCGAGGGCACCGATTTACGGGCGTGGCTGTTTACAATTCTGCACAATCAGTACGTCAACTACGTCCGCCGTTCGGTCCGCACGGGCGCGACGGTCGAGTTCGGCGAAGCCGATCTGCTGCTGAGCCAATCGGCCAATCAAGAGGCGGGGCTCGAATTGCGCGATCTCGACCGAGCACTCGGACAGCTGCCCGCGGTGCAACGCGCGGTGATCCTTCTCATTGGGTTGGAGGGAATGTCCTATAGTGACGCAAGCGCGGCACTTGGGGTTCCGACCGGCACCGTGCGCTCGCGTCTCTCTCGCGCGCGCCTGGCGTTGCGCCAGCTGATGGACGACGAGCCCGACCAGCAGCGCCAGCAACCTGCTCAGACCCGTACTCGTCGCCGGGGGATGGCGCAGTTTCCAGCAAGAGAAGAAGGGTCAGCGCTCTCGGCGATCGCGGGGTAGGTTTTTGAGGCCACCGATAGCCTGGGCCCTAACCAAGAGACGTCATAAATGACGGAAGATGCAGAGCCAGCCGTCCCGATATTCGATGTAGGAATTCCTCAAGCTCGACCTACACGGCTGAAACACGCCAGCGCCTCATCAAGCTGGTCGCCGAAGCGGAAGTGCAACTTGTACTCGCCGGCGCATCAACATCGTTAACCACTTATAAAACCCCACGGAATATTAACAGTCTTTTAAAGACAATATGAATTGGTCTTCTAAGTATTTTCCGATGGATGATAACGTTGATTATATAACCTAGATTAATGTTTCGTCATTTAGTCGTTCACCAACGATAAAGCGGCGATATCACCCAGTCTTTACGCAAAATCCAGAAGGGATGCCACCATGCGATATTTCGCCAATACGATTGCTACCCCGGTGCCGTTCGTCCGCTCGGCCGCGATTGCGGCGCTGCTCGGCGCCACGATGCTCGCCACCCCGCTAACCGGCGCTTGGGCACAGAGCCCCGCTCCGAAAACGGTGGCCGCCACCGAGACAAAGGGCGAGACCGTCGAGCAGCGGATCACTACCCTTCATGCGTCGCTGAACATTACGCCCGCCGAGGAGACACAATGGAACGGCGTGGCGCAGGCAATGCGCGAGAATGCCGCCGCCATGGACAAACTGGTCGCGACAAAGCGCACGACACCGCCCCAGAACATGACCGCGGTACAGGATCTGCAGTCCTATCAGCAGTTTGCTCAGGCGCATGTCGACGGGCTGAAGAACCTGACTGCCGCTTTCTCGACGCTCTATGACGCCATGCCCGATGCCCAGAAGAAGGTCGCCGATCAAGTGTTCCAGACTTCCGGTCACGGACCAGCCGCATCAAAAAGCTGACCAGACGGGGCTAGCGGTCGCGCTGCGCGACCGTGACACCACGCTTAGTAAAGGAGGTCATTATGACCTGGATCAATGGCTACACACCGAAACGGCGTCTATCGGCAGGGTTCGTCGGAGGATTCGCCGTCTCTGCATTGCTAGCTCTCGGCGCCTTCGCCACATCGGCCAACGCCGACGGGTATAACCACGACGGCAACTATCACCACAACTGGAACGGCGGGTATTACCGCGCGCCTCCAGTGGTCTACGGCTCGTCTTACGGCAATAGCTACTATGGCGCCCCGGGTTATTACGCCCCGCCCCTGGTTTACGGCCCTTCAGTGGGTATTGGTCTGCCTGGCATAAATATCGGGATCCGGTAAGTCTCAGCCGATCCAAAGCGCGGCGGCCGGCAACGATGCCGGTCGTTTTGCTTCGCCCGGTTCTGGACAGATACGGGCTAGGACCAGAACGCTAGGTATTTTCCGAACCTTGCTGGGTTCGATGATTTTGGTAGGTTCGGGCTCAACAGGCGCGGGAAGGTTTTCCGGTGAGTTTGACGATCCTCTACCGGCACCCGCGACGGCCCGACGAAGCCGGCATGACCGTCGTCGCTGACCAAGCCAAGGCCGCAGCAGCAAAAGATCAGTTGGAAGACCGCGGCTATCTGGTCGTCAAGATCAAGACCACGACCTTTGCCAAACCTGTACCGGCAATCTGATTGGCTGCAGGAAAAAAATACGTTCGGGTTCTCGCTCCCGTAGCTGCCCGAAATGATTTCCGCAGTAATTTCAAAAAAAACAGAGAAGGCCTCGAATGAAACCGAATGCGAAATCGTTCCGACGTTGGCGATAGCAACAACAGCGGTGGTGGCAGGGGATTCCGCGCCTGCGGTGGCCCAATCACGGCACTGCGTTGATTTCATAATCGAGTAATGGCGATCTATTACGACTACACCGCATGCGAGTTACTACAGCCCTCGCTGTCTTGCCGCCGGGCCTCAGCCAGCCCGGGCTATTCCGGGCCATCTCAAAGGCCTTAGTCCTTTCCGTCCTAGACCGTTGGGAGCGGTGTTACATTCGCTGAAGGTTTAAGTGGCGCACTCACTTAAGATCTTCACCTGGTAGGCGCGTTGGTTCGATTTGCGGTAGGATTCGCCAAAATCGGGGAGGCGAACCAAATGATCGAGCACGTAGCGGAAATCGTAGCGGCCTATGTAGGCAAGAACCGGGTGAACCCGTCCGAATTGCCGGCGCTGATCCAGCAGGTGAGCCAATCGCTCTCGAACCTCGGTCAAGCATCTGTTGGGGCTTCCACCCTGCTTACCCCGGCCGTTTCGGTCCGGCGCTCAGTTAGAGCTAATACGATCACATGCTTGGACTGCGGCTACCAGGGTCAGATGCTCAAGCGCCATCTATCGACCGCGCACGGCATGACACCGGACGAATACCGGGCCCGATGGAGCTTGCCGTCCGACTACCCCACGGTGGCGCGGAACTACAGCGCTCGGCGATCCGAGCTTGCGAAGGCACTGGGGTTGGGTCGGCGGGGCTAGGAGAGCGGGCTCAAGTCGTGGACGATTGGGCGATGTTCTGTTCTCAGTCGGGGGCCGACCCAGGTGGTGCCAATCCGCGTTTAGGGCAGCTTTCCTTCGCACGGCGGCGATTTAGAGGCGAGAGAACGGGGCCGTTCCCAGACTAATCGATGTCAGTATTGATCGCGTTAGTATTCGGGGGCAGGTCGTTGTTCGTGGCGTGCTCTGACCGCGAGTTGCCATTTGACCGGCAAGCCCCCGTATTGACCATTATGCGTGTGCGGGTGATCTTGCGGCGGCAAGGGACTGCCCTGAACCGATACAACCTCATACCGGCAAAATCGGCACCAATAGATGCCTGATACCGGCGTTTCGTCCCCGGGATTATATATCATGTCGAAGCTTGCATCGTGGAGGGCGGAGGTAATCCTCTTTTCAGATTTGTAATAGGCCACAGTCCCTTCCTCCCTTGCTATGGTCAGCGCCAGGAGGCTGGAAGGAATGCGTAGGTCGGCAAACCCTGTCGCACGCGCGTACGGTTCGCGCGGGCAAGCAATTCATCGAACGTTACGTCGCTCTGTCCGTTCACCACAAACAAGTTGCCCTTGGAGGTGATGAGGTCACCGTGTTGCCCAAGGTAGCGGGTAATATCGTCAATTGATGCCAGCACAGTAAGTTTCATTGTGTCGGCCGCTAGCCACCCGTGATCCTCGATGCCACTGCCGTTGGAGACGGCCACAGAGGAGGTCCCACCGGTCGCGGATAGCCTGACAGCCTTAGCCGCATCGAGGCGAGAAAATGTTCCTGTACCCCTGCTTTTGGATATATCGCCGGACACAAAACAATCAGCGGCTACGGCTAACTCGAGGGCTTCAGGAAGCCGGAGATTTTCAAGTGCTTTCAAAAGCAACCACGCCCGCCGGCTTTCCGGGTCTCTGAGTAGACGTTCTACGTCTAGGGTGGCTAGGAAGACGTGAAAACTGGAGGCATCGATACCATTCGTGTCTTCCTCTGCCGTCGTTACCTTAATGAAATCCGCGCCCCCGTTACCGAAGTTATCCACCTGGCTCTTCCCCTAGGGTTGTTGGATCGATCTATCTCCACAACGCGCTGCCCGCGGCACATCTGCGCCTTGCACAACAGGAGGAAGTTGACGAATGATCGTAGGAGTTGGCACCCCTCGGAAACTACCTAGTCTCCGGCCGGAGCATCGGCCGGCGCCGAGGGAAGCCTACGCCGCCGTCAGTTCGATCGGCTCATTTAACGACGGGCACGCGATCGGCGGCGCAGAATGTGCGTGACAGCCACTATTATGACTCGGCGGTCCACGCGAACGCGAACTTCCGCGCGGCTCTTGATGGCGGTAGCCGTGGAAGCCCCAGCGCCTCTTGGCTGAGGCACTTGCTGACGATCCTTCAGTTGCGGAAGAGCGGCTTGCGCCCCCGCGGCGGATGAGGAGCGTCCTGGGCTGATGCATCTGGCGGATCTATTTGCCGCTGTTGTGTGTCCTGACCGGACTGCTTTGGCTTGGCCGGCTCGCGTTGGTCGTTCGGCGCCGGTCGCATCTTGTCGTCGGTCATGATGTCTCCTGCTGCTGGGGCGTTTAAACGTCAATGGCCGGAGGTCGACGGGCGACCGTGTTGGAGTTTGGCGCATCGACGTCGTGAACCTGAACTGCAGTCGCCGATCGCTGGCTTACCGCAATGCCGAGGCTGCCGAGTACGGCGACCATCGGGACGAACGCCGCGTGGCGTAACGTTTGGGACTGCATCACCGCGGGAATGCTGTCATTTCAGCACCGAATGTCACCGTCTCCGCTAACTGGAGTAAGCGACGATGAGGCAGTGGCGCCTCGCTTCTTCCGAGGTCAGACCGTATTGCCGCCCAGCAGGTAGTGTTAGACTCGGAAACTACTCGGCCCCTGCCCGCGCTCCATTCCACGGCCAAGTCACCCAAGTACGAGCCGCACACGATGGGTCGCACTGTCATCCACCAAAGGAATTCGCCCCGCATTTTCGGGCAGCACCACACCGTCGAGCTCCGCGTAAACCACACCACGGCAAACTCCGCCCGGGTTCTCCACCTCTATGTCGTAGCGCGCAGAGCGGTATCGAAAGGCGATCTTGAAGCCCGGCCATGTCTTGGGAATGCACGGATCGAGGAGGAGCGCCGCTCCCCGCAAACGGAAACCGAGGATCTCCTCGAGGCCGGCGCGGTACATCCATCCGGCCGAGCCGGTATACCAGGTCCATCCACCGCGCCCGACATGGGGCGGCACCGAGTAAATATCAGCGCACACCGCATAGGGCTCGACTTTGTAGCACTCGACGGCGTCGGGCGTGCTCGCGTGGTTGATCGGGTTTAGCATCGAGAACAGCTCGTCCGCCTTGTCGCCGTCGCCGAGCATGGCGAACGCCATCACCGACCAGACCGCGGCATGTGTGTATTGGCCGCCGTTCTCTCGGATACCCGGCGGGTAGCCCTTGATGTATCCGGGATCGAGCAATGTCTGGTCGAAGGGTGGGGTGAAAAGCAACGCTAGGCCTTCGTTACGGCGGATCAGGTGCTTTTCGACCGACGCCATGGCGCGCGCCGCGTGAAGCGGATCTCCGACACGGGAGATGACGCTCCACGACTGCGCGATCGAATCGATCCAGCATTCGTCGTTCGACACGGAACCGAGTGGCGTGCCGTCATCGAAATAGGCACGGCGATACCAGTCTCCGTCCCAGCCGTCGCGTTCGAGGGATGCTGCCAAGATGGTGGTGTGTCGGCGCCAATTTGCCGCGCGTTGCGGTTCGGGGCGTCCATCGGCGAGGCGGGCGAACGCCGTCAGCGCGGCGTGAAGAAACCAGCCGAGCCAAATGCTTTCGCCCTTTCCTTGCTCGCCAACCCGGTTCAAGCCGTCATTCCAGTCACCCGTGCCGATCAGCGGCAATCCGTGACTGCCGAGCGCGAGGCTCTGGTCGAGGGCAAGCGCACAGTGCTCGAAGATCGTGGCCTGCTTGTCGGACACGGTCGGCTGAAAGAAGGATTCGGTTTCGCCCTCGCGCAGCACCGGCCCTTCGAGAAAGGGAACCGTCTCGTCCAGGATCGAGAGATCGCCCGTGACTTCAGCGTAATGGGCGACGGCATCAGTGAGCCAGATCTGGTCGTCGGAGACGCGCGTGCGTATGCCACGCCCCGATTCCGGCAGCCACCAATGCTGGGCATCGCCCTCGACAAATTGCCGGGCCGCAGCGCGCAGCAGGTGCTCGCGCGCGACCTCAGGTTTTGCCACGCATAGCGCCATGACGTCCTGAAGCTGATCGCGAAAGCCGTATGCGCCGCTCGCCTGGTAAAAAGCCGCCCGCGCCCATACCCGGCAGGCGAGGGTTTGATAGAGCGCCCATCGGTTCAACAGGATGTCCAGGGAACGGTTCGGTGTCGTCACCTCGACCGTGCCGAGCGTGTCGTCCCACAGACCGACAACGGCCGCGAGGACGGCGTCGAGATCGGCAGCTCGGTATTTTTTGACCAGTGTCTGCGCTTCGCTCGTCGTTGCGGCTTCGCCGAGAAGAAAGACGATCTCGGCCGTCCCATTCGCCGGGAGGTCCAGCCGCGTTTGCAGAGCACCGCAAGGATCAAGCCCGGCGCCAACTCGGTTGGTGAGGGGCGTCGCGCCGGCAAGCGCGGCCGGCCAATCGAGCGTGCCGTTGCGGCCAAGGAACTCGGTTCGATCGCCGGTCCACGAGAGCTGTCGGCCGGCGAGGTCCGCGAATGCCACGCGCTGCCCAAAGTCGTTGTTCCAAGGATTGCGGGCCAGCATCGCCCCGGTCTCTACGTCGAGTTCGGTGACGATGAACGGCGCCGAGGCGCTGCGGGATGGCCCGAGCACCCATTCGATACAGGCAGTAACGGAAAGATGTCGGTCGCGTCCGGAATGATTAACGATCTTTAGTCGGGATATCTTGATCGCATCGTCGATCGGCACGTATTGCAGCAGTTCGAGCGAGATGCCGTGAAACATATGCTCGAACCGGCTGTAGCCCTGGCCATGCCGAGCGATGTACGACGAGCCCTCCTCGCGGATGGGCAGGGCCGTGGGACCCCATAACTCTCCGCTGTCCTCGTCGCGAAGATAGATCACCTCGCCCGGCGCATCGCTGACGGGGTCGTTCGACCACGGGGTGACGTGGTTCTGCTGGCTGTTGAGCGACCATGTGCCGCCGCTCCCCTCCGCCGAGATCTGGAAGCCGAAGGAGGGATTGCAGACGACGTTGATCCAGGGCGCCGGTGTCCACTGGCCCGTTTCGAGGGTTGTCACGTACTCCCGCCCGTTGTCGGCGAAACCGCCAAGACCGTTAAAGAACTCGAGCGCCGGTCGCGGCGATGCGGTTGGCGACGGCATTATGCTTGTCGGTAAGCGTCGGGCCGGCCGGCCGGCGGGCTTGGGCTCCAGCACTCGCCGGACTTGCTCCGAGAGGGTTCCGCGATGACCGACGAGCACCGCTCTTGCCGCCGTTTGGAGAAGATTGCGCACCTCGATCGAGACCAGCTCGGCGCGCAGGATAAAAACGGCTCCCTGCGCACCGTCACCTATCGGTCTTGGCAGCGCCCGGTTTGCGCGAACCAAAGCCTCGAGCGAGGCTTGGAAATCCTGTGCGTAGGACGGGGGGCTTTCATCCAAGATCACAAGATCGACCGATAACTGCTTCATCCGCCAATATTCGTGGGCGAGGAGCAATTGCCGGACAATATCGTGATCGCCAGTTTGGTCGATGCGAGCCAGGACGATAGGCAAGTCGCCGGAGATCCCGTGGGGCCAAAGCCGGGATGCCGCTCCGCCGCCTCGTTTGAGTACTTCGGCCGGGGGTCGAAGCGTCGGATCGGCGTACAGCACGCGATTGGCGAGGCGCTGATACAGGTGGGCGTCTCCGGCACCGATTCCGAGATGTCGAAGCTGCACTTGTGCTTGGGTCCAGGCCAGCGTGGTGGCGCGATCGAACGCCATGACCGTGTGGTGCTTATCAACAAGATCGAGCACTTCGTCGCGCGAGGGACCGATCAACGTCCAAAAAGCCACGCTTGCCGTTGCTCGTGGTGGCACCCGCACCCGGCAGCGAAGGCTGAAGATCGGATCGAGCACGGCGCCGGCCGTGTTGGAAAGCGACGTACTGCGAAGGATCGCCGCCGGTGATCGGAGCCCCTGTCCGCGGCCGAGAAAGCGCGCTCTATCGGTTTCGAATTGCACATCGCCGGTGGTTTTGCCCTCGACGACGGCGAGATGTGCGGCCCAAGCCTGTGGGTCAGCGGGAGAACGCAACCGCCGTGTAGCCAAAATGGTGCCGGCCTCAGCGACGAATTCGGTTTCGACGAACAGCTTTGAGAATGCTGGATGCGCATCGTCGGCAACCTTCGGCGCCAGCACGATTTCAGCATAGGAGGTAAACTCGATATCGCGAGCCTGGCTACCGAGATTGGTGATCGAGACACGGCGAACTTCCGCGTCATCTTCTGATGAGACCACAACCTCCAGCGTCGTCGTGATCGTTCCGTCTCGCCTGATGATCTCCGCCCGCCCCTCGGAGAAAGCGACCTCGTAACGGTCCGGTTCCGCGCCACTTGGTTGGTAGCCGGCCGACCAGACTTCGTTGCTGTGCAGATCGCGGAGAAAGACGTAGCTGCCCCAATTATCGCGGGTCGGGTCCTCCCGCCATCGTGTAACCGCGATGTCTCGCCACCGGCTGTATCCCGAGCCTGCCGCGGTGATCATCACCGAGTAGCTGCCATTCGAGAGGAGATGTGTGCGCGGGGTGATATCGTGCGGCGAATTAAAGCGTCGCTGTGTCGACGACACCGGCTCGCCGCTGCTGGCGGCCTCTCCCACAGTTTCGGTCTTGGGTTCGGCGAGTGCCACGTCGTGCGGCATGCGTTCCTGAAGCAGCAGCTCCGTCGCCTGGATCATCGGCTCAGCATGAAAGCGCTGGCGCATCGCCCCATCGTGGAGCGCATCGGCGAGCGCGATCACGCTCATGCCCTGATGGTGAGCCATGTAGGCGCGCACGACCGCGACATCGGCGCGTTCGGGCAGCCGCGTCTTCGTGTAGTCCAGTGCTTCGTACCAGCCATACTGACCGCGGCCACCGACGCTTGCCAGACGCTCGAAATTGCGCGCCGCTTCCCGCGGATCGACCATCGCCGCCAGAGCCGTCGCGTACGGTGCAATGACGGTGTTGTCGCCGAGCCCCCGCTTCAGACCCAGGCTTGGAATGCCAAAGCTCGAATACTGATAGGTGAGTTCCAGATCGCGCGCGTTGTAGGCGGATTCCGAAGCGCCCCACGGCACGCCGCGTGCGGTGCCATACTTCATCTGCTGCCGGACCGCCTCGCGGCTCGTCTGCTCGAGCAGACTTCCGCTCGGCGCGCGCATCACCAACGATGGCATCAAGTACTCGAACATCGATCCGGACCACGAGACCAGCGCGGAGCTGTACCCAACCGGTGCCAAAATGCGGCCTAGCCGGAACCAGTGGCGGGTCGGTAGATCGCCTTTGGCGATCGCCACGAAGCTGGCAAGACGTGCCTCGGAGGCGAGCAAATCGTAATGATTCGGATCAAGCCTCTCCTCGGCGATGAGATAGCCGATCGAAAGCAGCTCCCGCTCCCGGTCGAAAAGAAAGTCGAACCCCATCGCGTCGAACATTTCCCGCGCGAGTGCGCCCAGCGCCGCGAGGCGGCTCTCGAAGGCCGCGGCTGCCAGGGCGGAACGCCTGAAGCTGTCGATCAGAGCGTCAAGTTTGGTGTCGGTCGATGTGAAAGTCTCTGGCTGCCGGCGCGTCAGGATGACTATCGCCGCTTCACACAGAGTTGGAAGGTCGACCAGGGCCGGCATGGCGGTCAACAGCGGGGCCAGCTCTGCGTCGGGACCTTCGGCGCGCGATAGGAGCCCCGCCCACGGGATCAAGTCATCGAGGTCTTGCTGATGGCTGAGAACGGATGCGCATAACGCGTCCGCCCAAATCAGCACTTCGGCGCTGGCGCCCTCGTGGCGTTCCTCGGCCAGCACCCGGGCAATGTCGGCGATTTTCTTGGCATGAGGCGCAAGCTCCTGCAACCGTCCGGCGATGCCCACGGGGGCGGCGGGAGGCTCTTGCAGCATGGCGGCGAGGGTGTTGAGAGCATCGTCCAGGTGTTTTGGGGTCACCGATCCCGGATCGCCAGCAAGGCCATGCCGCGCTTCGCGCAGGAGTCCCTGGGCGTCTTCGATCCCGCCGATCCATCGCGGCTCCATCAAAGGATGCCTTGCCATTTCCTGGCACGCATTCCACAGAGCGATCAGGTGCCCAGCGAGGTTCCCGCTATCGACAGAGGAGATATATTTTGGTTCCAGCGGCCGCAGATCGAGCGTGTCGTACCAATTGTAGAAATGACCGCGATAGCGCTCGAGCGCTTTCATCGACCCGAGAGTTGCTTCGAGGCGATCCGCGGTTTCGCGGGTTCCGATCCAGCCGAAATCGCGGGCAGCCGCTACGGATAACAAATAGAGGCCGATATTCGTGGGCGATGTCCGATGGGCGACCACCGGAAGCGGGTCTTCCTGGAAATTGTCGGGCGGAAGCATGTGATCCTCCGCCGTGACAAAGCTCTCGAAGAAACGCCAAGTGCGGCGCCCGATCGAGCGTAGGGCTTGCCTGTCCGAAACAGAAAGCGGCCCGTGAACAGAGACGGCCGACTGCAGGCTGATCCAGCGAGCGATCTCCGGCGATAGCAGCCAGAGAAGGACGATCGGCACGACGACCGGCCAAGAACTCGGCTGGACCCCGGCAACGAAAATCGCTGATACGACCGCGAGGACAACACCGCCGGCCATCTGCCGGTAGAACCCGGCAAGGTCAAGTCGCGGACTCACCTTCGCCTGAGCAGCGGTAATCCATTCGAGCAGGTTCCGTCGGGACACCAGCAGCCGGAACAGCGTCCGCAGGATCGCGTCGGCCATCGCCCAGGCCTGATCCGCCAAAAACGTCACGAGAAGCGCGGTTTGCGACAGCGCGAGCGTGAGATCCGCACCAACCGCCCGTAGATGGATCCGCTGCGAGAGCCCGAGCCGCCGCGGCAAGACCCCGGTCAGAAAGGGCAGCAGGGCGGGAATTGCTATCGTGATCAGCACGAACGCACTCCACCGCTCCGCAGCAGCGAGGGGCAATGTCCACCCGCCCACTAAGGCCAGGAAGGTCGTCGGCGCGGACAATGACCGGCGGAGATTGTCGATCATCTTCCACAGGCCGACGAGCGGCACGCCACTGCGGCGACCTCCACTCGAGCTCCGCCCTTGGCCAAGGATCCACGGCAGCAACTGCCAATCGCCGCGTGCCCAGCGATGCTGCCGCGCTACGGCAACATCGTAACGTGCCGGAAACTCGTCGATCAGCTCGATATCAGACACCAGCCCCGCCCGAGCGAAGATGCCCTCCAACAGGTCGTGACTGAGCAGCGTATTTTCCGGAATCCGCCCGGCAAGCGCGGCTTCGAACAAGTCGACATCGTAGATGCCCTTGCCGCAATACGAGCCCTCACCAAAGAGATCTTGGTAGACGTCCGAGACCGCACACGCATAGGGGTCCATTCCGCGCGTATTCGAGAAGACGCGCTGAAACAGCGATCCTTCTCGATCGACAGGAAGTGAAGGTGTGACCCGCGGCTGAAGTACTGCGTAGCCGTCGATGACGCGGCTAGACTCCGTATCGAGCGTCGGCCGATTCAACGGGTGAGCCATCTTCCCGATCAAGCGTTTAGCGGCGTCCCGTGGTAGTCGCGTATCGGCGTCAAGAATGATGACGTATCGGACGCCGGCGGGCACAGCGGATCCGTGACCATCGATCGGAATAAAACTTGTGTCGATGGCGCCGCGCAGCAATCGATTGAGTTCGTGGAGTTTCCCCCGCTTGCGTTCCCACCCGATCCACTTTCGCTGACCTTCGTTCCAGAGCCGGCGACGATGAAGCAACAGGAACCGATCGCCGCTCGGCGCCATACCGTAGCGCCGATTTAGACCCGTGATACCCTCGGCGGCTTCTCCGAGCAGTTCGTCATCGCCTGTTTCGCTCTCTGTTGCCGAGTCGGTCCAGTCAGACAGCAGGGCAAAGCATAGGTCCCCGCCCGGATTTGCCAGATGATGAACCTCTAGGCGCTGCA
>Ga0206907_1008_pt1 | contig 33584 bp, 54 predicted proteins | sample Alteio_BWOrgHeat_80_FD_152951 | JGI IMG/M metagenome (GOLD analysis project Ga0206907, IMG submission 152951) | Enriched cells from forest soil in Barre Woods Harvard Forest LTER site, Petersham, Massachusetts, United States -... | ecosystem: Environmental > Terrestrial > Soil > Temperate forest >...
TTCGGCCACGGCGCTCGTAGGCGCGCGTGCCGCTCTCCGGTGCCCTGACGATCTAGCCCCTGCCGTGCTCTCAGGCGTGCAATCGCTCGACAACGCCTGTACCGAAAACCCCACCGATTTCGACTGGTTCGACGATAGGGTTTCTGCGGCATTGTGGTCGTCTCTCGATATATACTGAAAACAGTCTTTTACGGTATACATCTTTGCCGCTATAGTCTCGCAACCACGAAGCGGAACGATCGCCATGCCAAAGCAGGTCGCCCTCTATCTCCGAGTGTCCACGACGGAGCAGACCGTCGAGAACCAGCGGCGCGAGCTTGAAGCCGTCGTCGAGCGGCACGGTTGGAGCATTGCCGCGACGTTTGTCGATGCTGGGATTAGCGGCGCTAAGGGCCGCGACAAGCGCCCCGGCTACGATCGGCTATGCAAGGGGATTGCACGCCGCGAGTTCGATCTGGTCGCCGCCTGGTCGGTCGACCGCCTCGGCCGATCGCTGCAAGACCTGGTCGGGTTCCTCAGTGAGCTACACGGCAAGGGGATCGACATCTACCTGCATCAGCAAGGGATCGACACCAGCACGCCGGCGGGCAAAGCGATGTTCCAGATGATGGGCGTCTTCGCCGAGTTCGAGCGTGCCATGATCGTCGAGCGCGTCAAATCCGGCCTCGCGCGGGCCAGAGCGCAAGGGAAGCGGCTTGGGCGGCCGTCAATAGCTCCCGGCAAAGAAGATGCTGTACGGCGCCTGCTGGCGCGCGGCACGGGCATAATAAAGACAGCGAAGCTCGCGGGCGTCGGTGTCAGCGCTGTCCAGCGCATCAAGACGTCGGCTGCCGCCTAGTGGAGCGCAAAGCCTGCGCAAGATGCGCGGCCGCATCCAGGCGGGGGCGATCCTACGTGTCGGCTAGCGTTGCAACAGATACCGCCCGTGAGCGGAGAGCGCACTGATCTGCAACCTCAGGACGGCAGCGACCCGAGCTTAACTCGCCGGGCCGCCGATGAACTCGGAGACCATCATGTGATCACCGCGGCGCTTCGCAAGGAGATCGACGCGGCTGAGGCCGCTCAGGATGCAGCTTGATTCTGCAAGTCTTTTGGAAGCAGCCACCAACTACCTTTTCTCTTTGCAACGCGACGCTCGACGGAGACGGTCTCGATATCGTCGTCGCCTAGTTCCTTGCAGGCTTCCAACGGCGATCCCGTGGTGAACGCTGTCAGCTCCTCGAACAGCTTCGCTCGGGCCTCGGCGCTCATGCCTTCTACGACGTTGCGATCATCGAGCGCCTTGCGCCCGAGATGGCGCTTCCACAGTTCGGTCACCAGATAGCCTCCTTCGCTTGGAGGTGAGCTGATTTGGCCAATCAAACCGCGCTCGCGATCAGCCTCCGATAAAGTGGTTTTGTAGTGGGTATCGAGACGCCCGAGATCGGCCTTTAAATCGTTACCCCACACGAATTCCTGATCCGTCCGCAAAAACAGTGGCGCTGTCCGCATGTGCAGCCTGTCGGTTGAGATAAAGGCCGTGCAGAACGGCAGGTAAAAAAGATAGGCGATGTCAGTGCGGTTTGACGGTCGGTCGGCGGAGATCAGGCCAGCAGCCAAAGCAACGTGAAAAAATACCTCGACCGTCAGCACGAACGCCGCGTACGGCGCGTACTCGTGCAGCGGAGGCTTGCCTGCGAGCTCCCAGCTTTCAATAACTCTCTTGTGGTGCTGCGGGCCGATCCCGAAAAACTCAACCGCGAAATGCAGCCGGTCGAAGGCTTTGTCGGCAGCTTGGATTAGCCCGTCCGTCAAGCGCTTCGCTTCCGCGAGCGTCTTGCAGGATCGGGCGTTTAGTCCCGACGCGCGCAGCGCCGCACCGATTTGGGTAAGGTCGGTAGCGTTGAGTGCGGCACGCCAGCCAGCAGCAAACTGGCGCTCGACCTCATAGAATTCTTGGCTTTTCCATCGCCGAAAAGCAGCTACTTCGGGCGCCTCGTCGAAGACGACGCCGACGCGATTGCCGCCAGATACACTCCGGCCGCCCGAGCGGGGGATGCGGCCGTCCATGGGCAACTGGAAGACGCCGACAATATTTAGGGCCGCCATGCGGAAATGGTCGGCGCACGGACTCCCGCTCGTCTCCGGAAATTTATCGGCGATGATCCGCACCTCGGCTTCCGCCGTCCTGTCACCGCGCGCCTTCTTCGATAGATCAGCCAGGGTTTCAACGTAAAAAATCGGGCAGACGACTGGATAGAAAAAGCGTTCGAACCACACGGATTCATCGACAGTCAGGGACTGAACGAAGGATTTATCGAAAAGCGTTATGATCGACATCTTCAACCCGATCGAAAGCCGGGCCGATTGAGGGGCCACCCAGCTACCTTAAAAGCGCACAGCGCTGTGCGGGCACCCCTCACAAGCGCCTCTACAAAGAGCGCTAATGTCGTGATCGAGCTTTGTGGACAGCCACCAGGTAGTCGCCGAGCTTGATTTCGCCGAGGATTAGCCGCTGACCTGCCTCGTCTTCTGCCGCCGACCGTGGCCGAGGGGCTCCGTCCAGTGTCCATTGCAGCACCGGCGGCACGAATGGCATGCGCGGTGGCGTCTCATTTTTCATCGCTGTACTTTTCGACGCGGGCGCTCAAACCACGAGCGGGAGCGGTGACCCGTGCCGCGAATATTATAAGTTTGATCGTTGGTGATTTCAATTGGTGTACGGCCTCGGCTCGTCGGGCCTAATGGTCGGCCGTCCGCGAGCGCGGGCCACCTGGCAGCGTGTTCCGGCTCGGACGTACTTTGGCGGCAAGATCGGAGCTTCACGCGCCCCTGACCGGCTCTCACAGCCTGTAGCGCCACCGCAGCCCCGTTCATGCCGCCGACGCCGCCGGGCCCTTGTCCAGGGTCAGGACGCGATCCTCGGTGGGAACACCAACACGGCTTGGTCATCGGCCAGTGCCAGCGCCTCGTTGCCACCATCGGGTGACGGCCCATCATCAATCGCCCAATCGAGCAACCGGATAGCCGCCGTCACCCGGCGCTCGGGATAATCGCGGCGATAGTCGCGAGCAGACCACGAGCGCCCGCCAGGCGGCCGAGGCGCTTTTTACACCCAAACCTCAACCCGTCGAGCCAACCACTCGGAAATCCGCGCCGACCGATGAACCGGTTCGCAGACCGCGCGTGCTGACGGTCGCCGCGGCGACGACGCCTGTCGAGTACAGCAAGCCGGAAGAGCTGACCGCCAAGCCGTCGACGGAGCCCATCATTCCGGCGGCGCACGTGCCTCGCATCCGCGCTTGGCTGAAGTACGGCATGACGACCGCGCAAGTGGGTAAGGTGTATGGAGTTGTCGTCGGCGAGGTCGAGCGCCTTCTCCGCACGGCCTGACAGCGGCCCGCTGGCGTAGGGAGGGGTGGCTGAGCGGTTTAAGGCACCGGTCTTGAAATGCGATAAAAGCCATCCCGCTTTGTGACGAAATTTCCCGAAACGTGGCGGATTTCCTTGGTATTCTGCGGTACTCTATCTGTTCCTGTGTAGGTCTATACCAAGCCATCGCAGGGTGTTCGCGGGCAAAGTCGCGGGCAGCGTTCTCGTCCGGTTCGCCAAAAAATTGCCGATCGGTTGCACAACCAGCAGTAGACACGCTATTTTGCTCACTCGGCTGGTGATGCCGACACCGTGCCCCAGATCGCTGGCAAAAATTGATGCGGCCCCGTGCGGCCCATGGAGCGCTTCCCGGAGTGTCGTTGCCCGAGAACATGAACGAATTCTTGTCTCGATCCGTTCTGAAGTGGGCAAGCATCGGGGGAGGTGCGATTACATTATTCAGCAATTTAAGCACTTTGTTCAATTTGGCTGATTGGGCTCGATGGATTGTCGTGTACTGGGAGGAGCATGTTGTACTTATTTGGCATTGGTTATTTAGCCTTCTAGGAGTGAATATACCAAAAACACTCTCGCATACGCTCACATATTTCGTATTCATGGGTGGCTTGACGGTTAGCGCTATAAAACGAAATATTATTTCGCCAAGACCCACGATAAGATCGATAATTGTGGAGGGGCTATTATCATTGTTAATGATTATTGGGGGTTATTTTGGCATAATTATCGTAGTTATGACACTAATTGACGAACGTTTTATTAATTACATTGCGGTGATATTGATGGCTTTAGCGATTCACATAGTATATTTGGAAAAATACAGTCAAGATGTGACTTAACGATTATCTCGGGTATTTTTTTATTTAATTGTGGTCCCAATTTTCTTTTCTCAAATTGTTACTGTAACAACAGAGTCTCTAGATGATGTAAGCGTAATTGTTTTTCTGATAAATATGGAAACTCTGGCATTGTCTCCTGTCTTTTTCATATTCATGATGCGTATAACCGAAGCTAAATTGATGGCAGAACGATTAATGTTTTTAGTAGTTGGGATTATCATATTAATCGGATTAAACGAATTGTCATTATTTCATTCATCTAGCCTGAGCCTATATTGAGAAGAGTTGAGAACATGTTTTCTTTGAGCGTTTCGATTACAGCCAAAGCGACGGCAATTGAAGCCATAGCGAAAGCCACCGAATAGGCGCTCGATATCGTCCACGATACGGGCGCTTATCTCGGCAAGGTTTTCGGCGATGTACCGCCAATTTTGTTGGCGTTCCCGGTGGAGCATGACGAACCGCGCTTAGGGCGTGCACAAAATTTGGCAGTTTTCCTTCGCACGACGGCCGATCGCGTTAGTATTCGGGGGTAGGTCGTTGTTCGTGGCGTGCCCTGACCGCGAGTTGCCATTTGACCGGCAGGCCCCCGTATTGACCATTATGCGTGTGCGGGTGATCTTGCGGCGGCAAGGGACTGCCCTGAACCGATACAACCTCATACCGGCAAAACCGGCACCAATAGATGCCTGATACTGGCGTTTCGTCCCCGGGATTAAATACCGTGTCGAAGCTTGCATCGTCGGGTGCGGAGGTAATCCGCTTTTCAGATTTGTAATAGGCCACAAGAGTTCCCTTCCTCCCTTGCTGTGATCAGCGCCAGAGGGCTCGGGGAAGTTGACGGATGATCGTAGGAGTTGGCACCCCCGGAAACTACCTAGGCCCCGGCGCGAGCCAGCGCCTCAAAGAGATCCCGCGACCGGCTCATTGGCGGCATGGGCGGATCACTGCGACGGCAAACCTACCGGCGGCAACTTGGTCCCAATCGAGCGCCGCCGCGCTTTAGGGCATGCAGAAATTGGCAGTTTTGCTTCGCACGACGGCCGGATGCTCAACGGCAGCGATCGTCGTTATCAGAGCACTTTGGCCAGCAGTCTGTTTCGCGAACTGTCGAACAGAATACGACGCGTATGGCAAGGTGCTGGTCGATGAAATCGGCGAGCTTCTCTTGGTTCTTCAGATTGGCTGCTTTATCATTGGGCTTTGGCTTGCGATATTTGATCAGCCAAATCCGTTCGCCAACGGCCACCGTAGAAGTCTGGTCAAGGTCTTTATAGTCCAGTTCCGCTTCGCTTAAGCCGGCATAGTTAATCCCAGCTTCGGAAGCATCTTTGACCATCTTGCGATCCACGAAGAACTCTACGGACTTAATGCGAGCGGGTCCGGGTCCGGCATTCACAAGCTGGATCCCCACCGGCGGCTCATCGGGATCATCATTAATGTCGAAATCGATATTGGGCTTGAGGGCCACAACGGCGGCTTCGCGCATTTCGTGCCACTGCAACCCTGTGAAGCCGGCAGTGAGCGCCGAAATCACAAGCGCCGCCCCCGCCATGACATTTGCAGCTCGTGACGACACGGCGCACTTTCGGGTCAGTCCGTTGGCAGAAAGTGTTTACACCCTGCGGTTGCTCTCCGCTATCAGACCTGGTGCTGTGCTTAAGCCAGCATGCCGATAACGGCAGCTATTAAGTTGATCGCCACCGACGCGGCTGTCCACAGGGATGCCTTGCGGTTCAAGTCGGCTGCTTGGCTGAAAGCGTTTATGGTGGCGCCGGTCCATGCCATTTGCTGCGCTTCGGGGTCACCCGGTTCCGCCGGTCCAGGCCGTCCAGGATAGCCCCAACCCGGATCGATGCTCACCTTGCTGGACCAATACCAGTAGACGGCCGCCGTTATGCCCGTGCCAAGGCCGGCGAACACCAGGATGACGATAATTCCCCTACACATCAGTTCAGGTTGACCGGTTCGACCAAGCTCGGATCGGTGTTCTTAACGTTACCCACACGCTTATCCACAGGCCAACACGTCATCCGATCCGCCGGGTAAGGCGCCAGCATCGCCTTTAGCTGCGCCGGCTCTACCCGTTGTCACCGAGCCCCCGCCATAGAGATGTGTGCAAAAAATCTGGCAGTTTTGCTCCGCGTGATTACCTCATCGTACATGGCAAACGAGCCATCACAGATGGATCAGGGAGATGGTGATGATTGTCCATTTTCGCCCTGCGACTGGATCGAGCTTCAGGCCCAGCGACAAGAAGATGCCCCCTAGCAAGACATTCGATCACGCCGATGAAGGCTGGCGCTTTGTTATAGAGAACCCGGGCAGCGTTTTGTCAGTCTCCGACGCTGGTAACTTCTATTACGGCGGAAGCCTGTACGATGAAATTTCGCGCCGCAGTGGAGCACGGCACCGAAATACAGGGTAAGGCCGCCTTGCCGACACTGAGCAAATCGCTGCCTATGCAGCCACGCGGACATGAAGACTGAGATCACCCTAGGCCAGGTCGCCGAGCACCTTGAGATGCTGGAGATCGGGTGCCGCAAGTGCGAGCGCTACGGCCGGCAGCGGGTTGCCAGATTGATCGAGGAATACGGCGCCGACCAGGCGATGCCCGGCTTGCTCAAGACCCTTGCCGCAGATTGCCCGCGCCAGCAGGCTCACTCGATCTACGACCGCTGCGGAGCCTATTGCCCGCAGCTGCCGAGCATCTTCCTCAGAGGCTGATCAGGGCTGCGCTTATCCTAGACCTGCAACCGCGTTTCCGGTGCCAGGGGTGCAACGCGTTTGGCAAGGGTATGGTGTCTGTCGAATGAGGCGAGCCGTAGGCCCTACGAGCCGGGCACGGGTGCGGCTCAAATGTTCTTTCGCGCGGTCGTGTGCCTTTCTTATTGCCGCTTTGGCCGTTATTGAAATGGAGGCCCTCAACCTCGCGGATATCTAATGCGGGGATGGATAAAAGTTCCACTATGCGTGTTGGCGCTAACTGTCGGCGCCGGTGCCCCGACGCTGATTGTCGAGACAATCCGGCCCGGTTCAATACCGCCGCTAAATCCACCATCCCAAAGTGAAAGCACCCCAAAAGACAAAATAAGCTCTAGTCAAACCAAAACACTCGAAGAACCTCCGGCCGATTGGGTCGCAAGATTTACCGGAGGATTGGTTATTGTTGGAATTCTCCAACTGATCGCCTTCGGGCTGCAAGCTTTTTGGCTGAGAAGGACGGTGAAAAGCTCCGAAAAATCTGACGAAATTTTGGAGAGAGCTTACTTGTGGCCCGGTTTAGGTCTTGGTATCGACCGCGATGTCCCTGGCAAGCTCAAATATCCCATCAGCGTGCATAATACTGGCCGAACGGTAGGAGTCCTCAAATCTGTTTATGCAGAGATTTGTAGAGAAACGGAATTCAAAACAACTAACCGCATTCCCCTCTGAAGTCTACTTACGAAACACCCGTTCCCCCGCAGACGGCTTCTGGCAATGTCATGCATACAAGCGTTATCTTGGAAACAATTATTACAGAATATAATCAAGTGATTTGGGGATATATTCTCTATGATGACGTCTTTAAAAAATGTCGGCGGAAGTGCGGGTGGAAACATCGCATCTTGCCAGACGGACGTATCGAACCGCTGCCCGGCTGTTACAGCGATTGACATAGAGAGGCACCGCGCACAAGGGGGCGTCAGCATAGGCCACTGATTTTGGGGAGGATAGTTGTGAGCGAAATCGGAGCACCACCGGACGAGCGCGGCATTCTGATTACCGACTTGCGGAGACTCGCGCGGCGTCACATCACAGACCAGTCCCTTGAGAATGCAGCAGCAAGAGTTGTGCTGCATGTAGGACAGAGTAAGCTCGCGGAGGTACGAGAGAAATATAGTGCTACGCGCCTCCAGGAGATCCCCAAGGATCAGCGCAAGCATTTCATTGTTGATTTAATGCACCTGCTTGTGGCTGGCGCGAGCCCTGTTTAATAGATGGGAGCCCATCTCGCGGCGGCATCAGCCGACCCCATGCCAGCACGATGGGCGGCGCGTAGGAAGCCCGTACAGCGCGTGTTCTGCGGTAGGGTCAGAGATACCGATGCGGCGATCCCGGCCACCGCAGCAGCCCGCGCCGATGACTGGCGGCGGGTCCGCGCCAATAGATACGCAGCCATCTGAGAAGCATCATGCCAACGCCTCGGCGTCTGCGTTGACGATAGCAGCCAGGATGCGATCAGCGTGTTTGAACGGCAGCGGTCGACCGGCTTCGATCGCCTCGGCGAACAAGCTCACGATCGCGGGCGACGCCAGTAACTGTTCCCAACTCGAATGATGCGACGGCGCGAAGCCAGCGTGCCGCAAGGTTCGGCTCAGGCTCATGCGGCTACCGCTGGTCAATAGCGCGACGATCTTCCGCTGGCGATCGGTCGCGTCAAGCATGAGCGTCACGCTCTACCCGGCTAACCGCGTGCCGAAGATCGTTGAGGTTGACCTTGTTGTATCGGCGGCGGAGGTTGGCCAGGAGGTGAGTTAGGCTGCCAAAATAGCCGGGGCCTTCATGCCGGGACAACTCGCGGGCGCGTTCGATCAGTACGTCGTCGGGAAATAGGATTTGGATCCGCTCCGCCAACTCGCGCACCTCGGCGCGCAAGGCTTTCATGTCCGTGTGGACCAGTTGCAGCGTGGCGGCGATATCGGGGGTGTCGGCTGGCCCGGGTTCGGGCTTGGGGATAACGCAGCCATAGCTGGCGAGCGCCTTCATCGCGACCAGCGGCAGCCTGTCGCCGGCACGGAGACGTTTGTCGGCGCGGGCCCGTACGTCCCTGGTCGCGAATAGCCAGCGATGATAGGACCGCATAGTCGAGCCATCGTAGCCAGCCATACGGCGAGCCTCAGCCAAGCTGTGACCTGCGAATACCGCGTCGAGTACCTGGAGCTTTTTGACGTCAGCCATTGGCCTCGAGCTCCTCGAGATGGCGGCGGGCCTCGGCGACAGTAGCATCGGCACGATTGAGCGCTTCTTTGGCAGCCTGCCGCTCCCGAACCGCCACGGTAAAAGCATCGCGTGCTGTTTCTAGTTCGGAGCGGCCTTCAATCGGCGCGCCGACGATACCGGCGTTCAGTCTCGCTTGACGGTCAGCGGCACGGGCAGCGGCACGAGCAGCCCTCAGTTCCACGCGAGCGGCGTTGGCTACTTGCCGGTCCTGGCGAAGCCTTCATCGGCATCGGGAGTGTTCATCTGCGCACCGGGGGTTCGATCGATTGCCAGAGCGTTCTCCATGCATGGCAATGCGGTCGCGTACTCGCTCGAAATCCAGGGGCTCGTCTGGTCGTTCGAAACGCCAACGCATTAGCTGGTCATGCCGGGCAAACCCTGCCAGATCGTCGCTGAGGCCGAACGCCAGTTTCCGATAAGGATCATTGTCAAGGTGCCGGAAGGCGGCATTGGCGCTCGCAATACCGGGATCACCGACTGGCTCGACAAGAATTGCGGCATGCGCAATTGGTCGCTCTGTCCGGCAGGAACGCGGGGCATCCTCAACGATGCCAGTGCCGTCTATCTGAACACCCTCGTCTGTGCCGTTGGCTTCGTGGCCCCGCTGGTGTGTGCCGGGTGAACCACCGGGCATCTACAATCTGCGGTCTGACGATCCCCCACGTTTCATACCGGGACCGGGCCATAGCGCGCCTATACGTGGATCGTAGGCAGAGATGCAGATGCGCCCTCTCTACGATGCCGGGGTCCACGATCTTTGCCCCGGCGACCTTGCGCACGTCGAGTGCACGGTCTTGATACTACCTGAGGAAGCGGCAACTATCACCCTACGGTAGATCTATAAACAACCAAATGGATATCCCGCTCGAAGTTGCCGGCGCCCTGCAAGAGTTGGTGATGCCGGCGGGAGCGCTCGGTGTCGCCACCGGTTTGGTGCGTGGGGCTAAAGCACTGGAAAGGGATGCTAACGAGGAAGCGCTAAAGTACGTTTCAAAGCTGCTGCTTCGGCGCGAGATTGGTCAAATAGGAAACGTTCCCGCAACCTTGATCCCGTTAGTTTTCGACAGAATTTTCGGCCCTAATCCCCTCAGCATAAAATTTGTTTCTCGCTCGGTAATAGCGACAATAATATTTTGGTCTATTTTGCTATTCGTAAAGCATTTCTATTGGTCTAATTTGCTACGCGAAATTAATTTAACTATTTTGTGGCTAATCCCAGCTTGGTTATTAGTCGATTGGGTGTCTCTAGCGAAAGCAAGATTTTTTCTTAAACTCTTGCCCCATCGTCGCCCAATAATGTTCTCCTTTATGTTTTTTGTATTTGACCTAAGTGCCTCATATGTCTTGTCATTACTTTTCCTCGTTTTGTATTTGATTGTTTCACAAGAAATTATAGGGTTGATTAACAAAGACGATTTTCTTCAAACAATTGTTTATATCTGGACAAACATTCAAATAGTATTTTTAGCGTGGCTCAACCTGCATCCTTTTTCTCAATATATAAATATGCCATCTGAAAACTTTAACATTAATTTTGTTTTTATCCCTTCAACGATGCTGACCACCATTTGGACATTGTTTTTATTTTTGTCTTCAATTGTCACTCAGTTAATTGCGCCAATCGACTATCTTCGGCGGTTCATGGCATGGTGGTTTCGAGATGTTGATCGACATCCCCTGACCGTAATTGCAAAGGTGGCGGCAACGTTAATCGTGATTGGGGCCGGAGTAATCAAGGTAGTCCGCTGGATATGATCTCAAGACCAATAACGTCCGGCCCTCAGCGCACCCGACCGCTGGGCATTGCCGGCGGGTCAGTGATTGCCCGCTTGATGCGCCGCCGCGTGCGCGGCTCACGGGAGACCATATGTTTCGGACGGACTGAGAAGAAAGGGGCGCTTGAGCAGTCCGCCTATTTCGCTGTGCGTGAGTAGCTAGATCGACGAAAATTTAGTTTATCGCCGGTTTCTCGACGGGATGCCCGGTATGGAACGACCATTCCGATCGCTGCGGCGACCAGCACTGGCGGTTGCCGCGCTCCTGCTAGCCACTGGAAGTGGGCGCGCCGAAGATGCCGGCGGCCAGCATTTGCTGGCGGCGGCGCGAGCGGACGACCCGGCGACAGTGAATGCGCTGATCGCAAGGGGCGCCGACGTGAATTGGAAGGGAAAATTCGACGCCACCCCGCTGATCGTTGCGGCTCAGCAGGGCCAGCTTGAGATCGTGAAGGCGTTGATCGCGGCCCATGCTGATCTCAGCGCGAAAACCTCGGATCTTGGCGTCCGCGCGCTCGATGTCGCCGCTGATGGCGGCCATGCCGATGTCGTGCAGGCGCTGATCGATGCCCACGCCGATGTCGACGCCCGCGAAAACGATGGGACTACGTCGCTCTTGCGAGCCGCGCAGCAGGGACATGACGATGTCGTCGGGATGCTGCTCTCCGCGCACGCCAATATCGAGGCGAAGGCGGAAAAGGGCGCCACGCCGCTAGTGCTTGCCGCCGACAATCACCACGACAATGTGGTGAAGACGCTGATAGCCGCCCATGCCGATATTAATGCGACGATGCCGGATGGCCGGACGGCGCTGATGTTTGCCGCCGAGGCGGGCGCCGAAGAGGCAGCGAATGCCTTGATCGCGGCCGGTGCGGCGGTGAATGCCGTAAGGAGCGACGGACAGACCGCGCTGATGCGTGCGGCGACCAAGAATTTTCCAGGGATCTGCTGGGCGCTGTTGCAGGCGCACGCGGATGTCAACGCGCGCGGACCGCACCAAGCCACGGCGCTGATGTTTGCCGCCGTCGCAGGCAATGCCGAGGCGGTTTACGCGCTGATCCAGGGCGGCGCCGATGTAAACGCCAAGACCGACCAAGACCCCCCGGTGACCGCGGTCGATCTGGCGCGGGCGGAAGGCTACGATAGCGTGGCGCGCGCTATCGAGATATCCGGCGGACGTTCCGCGCTCACCAAGTAATCGCTTCGCGCGCAAGCGAGATCAGATCAACCCGGCATCTTGGGATTGGGCTAGGAGCGGAATTATAACGCCTCCAGTGCCTCCATCACGGCGCGCCTATCCCAGGGTGGCAGTGCGCCGCGCAGTAGGCCGGCATCTTGTGAGAAGCGACAGGCACCGACCATCTAATACCTTGGTCAGGTGAAGGGCGCCGACATGGAAGGGTTGAGCGAACGGATCGCGGTCGTCACATCCCCTGAGCCACTCCACCCGCCACGGATCGTAATTGTCGGCGCCGGGTTTGGCGGCTTATCAGCGGCCACTCGGCTCGGTCGCGCCGAAGCCGATGTGACCGTAATCGATCGACACAATCATCATCTCTTCCAGCCTCTGCTCTACCAGATCGCGACCGCCGCATTGTCGCCCGCCGACATCGCCGCGCCGATCCGGTCAATCCTCGGTCGCCAACGGAATACGCGCGTCATGCTCGGCACCGTGACGGGTATCGATGTGGCGGGCCACGCCGTGATGCTCGGCGAACGTCGTATTCCCTATGACTACCTCGTGATCGCGACCGGCGCCCAAGACGCCTATTTCGGTCACGATGAATGGGCGACCGTAACGTTGAGCTTGAAGGATGTGGAGGAAGCACGAGCGATGCGGCGACGCATCCTCATTGCATTCGAGCACGCTGAAGACAGCGATGACGAGGCGGAACGCCGGCGGTTGATGACCTTTGTGATTGTCGGCGGTGGGCCCACAGGAGTCGAACTGGCTGGCGCGCTCGCCGAGCTGTCCAAAGCGACCCTCGCGCGAGATTTCCGGCGCATCGATCCGACCGCCGCCCGGATCATTCTGGTAGAAGGTGGGCCGCGTCTGGTCGCGAGTTTTCCTCCGCGACTTTCGGCGGTCGCGGCGCGGGCGCTGACGAGGCTGGGGGTCGAGTTGCGGCTCGGAGTGCCGGTAACCGACTGTGACAGCAACGGCGTGCTGCTCGGCGTCGAACGCATCGAAAGCCGCACCGTAATCTGGGCCGCCGGCGTTGCCGCCTCTCCGGCCGCCCAATGGCTCGGGGTAGAAGCCGGCCGAGGTGGTCGCCTCACCGTCGGACCAGATTTAAGCCTGCCGGAACACCCCGAGATATTTGTCATCGGCGACACGGCGCTGGTCGCAGGACCTGGCGGCGATCCGTTACCGGGCGTCGCGCCGGTGGCGAAACAGCAGGGGACCTATGTCGCGCGGGCCATTATCGGGCGGCTTACCGGCAGGACGCCGCCGCCATTCCGCTATCGTAATGCTGGCAATCTCGCGACGATTGGTCGCCGCGAAGCGATCGCGGATTTTGGCTGGTTGCGACTATCAGGCCGGCCGGCGTGGCTTTTGTGGAGTGTCGTCCACATTTATTTCCTGATCGGCTTCAGGAACCGGCTGGTCGTCGCAATGGAATGGCTATGGTCATATCTCACCTACCAGAGAGGCGCTCGACTGATCACCGATGAGCGAATTGAAACCGCGCCAGATCAGGGGCTCATGGGTGGCCACGATGATGGCAGCCGAGCAACGAGTTCGACGACTTGAACCTGCGCCGGGGCTTCACGCGGCTGGGGATAGGCTTAGGGGTACTGTGGCTGGTGTTTTGGACGTGTGCCTACGTGGTCAGACCCCTATCTTCGGAAAATGCAATATCATCGCCCCCAGTGTTCTCAATCACGATCATCCTCATAGCTATAACTATTCTCGGCATGCCGTGGATCGTCTCAGGTTTTCGGCCTAATCCGCGGGGCGTTGAATAGTTGCTGCCGAAATGGATCAAGCCGCAGCTTGCCGCCCTCGTTAACGCACACCGGAAGACGATGCGTGGCTGCACGAAATCAAGGTCGATGGATACCGCATGCACTGCGGCTCGACGGCGGCAAAGTGCAGCTCCTCACCCGTCGCGGCAACGATTGACCCACAAGTACCCGTCGATCGCCGGCGCCATTGCTGCGTTGCCAGCGCGGAGCGCTACCTCGAACACGGTGACGCATCGCTCGTCTATTTCGTGTTCGATCTGCTCCACCTGGACGGCGAAGACCTGACCGGCTTGCCCCTGGTCGACCGAAAGATCCGACTCAAAGCGTTCCTGGTCGGCGCGCCCGACAACGTCAGGTATTCCGATCATCAGATCGGCCACGGCCCAGATTTCCACCGGATCGCCTGCCAGCATGGCCTCGAAGGGATCGTCTCGAAGCGTATCGACAATCGGTACGAGCCTGATCGATGCTCCTGGCTCAAGATCAAATGCTTGAACCGGGAAGAATTCGTCGTTGTGGGTTGGTCAGACCCAGAAGGCACTCGGCATCGAATCGGCGCGCTGCTCCTCGCCTACTACACAGCGGACGACAAGCTGGTCTATGCGGGACGGGTCGGCACCGGCATGCCGATCGCCGAATTGGAACGTGTGTACGGCCGGCTCCAACCGCTCGCGATTCCCAAGATGCCGCTATCGGAGCCACCGCCGCGCGGTGGCCGGTTCGGTTCACCGCTTGTGCTTAGCCGGGTGCATTGGGTTCGGCCTGAGATGGTCGTCGAGGTCTCGTACATCGAGATGACGCCTGACGGGCTCCTCCGGCATGTCGTCTATATGGGGGAGCGCGAGGACAAACCGGCGCGAGATGTGATCCGACCGAGGCCGACCTGACGATGCATCCAGGGCTAACCGGAGCGTCAATGGGCTGGGCTCAGCACCCGACGATGGAGACCGGCCCGTATCAATATCACCGCCGCGAGCGTCAGGAGGACATCCGCAAAGAGGGCAAGCCGGATACCGGCTAGGAGATTTTCCCGCACGGCCATCAGGGCACCGAGTAGTGGGATGCCGATGGTGACCGCGACCCGCTGGCTTGTGGTTATTAGGCCAGTAGCGAGCCCTTTGTTAACATCCGGGATATCTGAGGTGGCAGTGACGGTCGCGGCGACAACAGCGGTAATATGGCCAAAGAAGCCGCCGAATAGAGTCGGTATCAGCAGCCAAAGCCACGCAGGATCAGCGCCCAGCAGGATCAGCGGTGCGGTCATGCCACCCTGGACGAGCAACGCTATTAACAGGACGCTGCGCGCGCCGCGACGGCTGATAATTCTGCCAGCGACAATTCCCGCGACCACCGACGCGAGTTCGGGTACGCCAAAGACAAGGCCGGTCGTCACCGGCCCGAAGTGCAGCACATCTTGCAGATATAACGTCATCAGGAAGATGAGGCCGGCCTCCATCGAGAAGATGGTCAGCGCCGCGAGATTGCCCCAGCAGATCGATGGGGACGCTAGCATACCAATAGCGATCAACGGCGCTGTCGTTCGGCGCTCGATCCAGAAGAACAGCGCCAGCATGATCGATCCGGCAATCAGTGCAGGGAAGGACGACGCGGTAATGCCAAACGCGACAGCGAACAGGCCGAGCGTCACCGATAATGCACCCGGAAGGTCCAGCTTCACCGTTTCATGCGATCGACCTGACGGTACCACGGTAGGAGCCAGACCCAGGATCGTGATGGCGACGGGGACATTGATTAGGAAGGCCCAGCGCCAGCTTAGCTCGCCCACGAGAAACCCGCCGGCAATCGCTCCGACCGTGAAGCCGCCCGAAAGTAGCGAGCCGTTCAAGCCCAATACCCAGGCGCGTTGTCGCTCGTCGGCGAAGGTTGTGATGAGCAGCGATAGCTGCGAAGGTTGTGATGAGCAGCGATAGCGCCGCCGGAACCGTCATCGCAGAAGCTACGCCCTGGAGCGCCCGAGCGACCAGAAGCGAAGTCGGCCCGGTCGAGACGCCGCCAAGAAGCGACGCCACCGCTAGGAGCGAAAGGCCCGTAAGAAAGATGCCTCGCCGCCCGTATAGGTCGCCGAGTCGCCCGAACAGAAGTGAGAGGCCGGCGGCTGGAAGCGCGAAGGCGGTAGTCACCCAAGGCAGATTGTTGACGCCGAGGCGGACAGCCTTTCCGACCACCGGCAGGGCAACGTTCAGGATCGAAAAGTCAGCAGACATCATAAAGTTAGCACCGAGGAGCAGCACGACGGTTAGCCGTTGCCGGAGCGTTATCCCGGACAACCCGATGATTTCCGATGTCGTCATGAGTAGTCTTCGCTGAACCAGAAGGAATAAGCGTAGGATGGCTACGTTTAATATACGTAGGAGTCCTACGTTTATCAACCGGGATTAGCTGACGTGGAGCCAGAATTCTCCCGCACGCGCCGACCACGCGCCGATGGCGAGCGGAACCGCGTCCGGTTGATCGCGGCGGCGAAACAAGCATTTGCCGAAAAAGGCGCGTCGGTCAGCCTGGAGCACGTCGCACGCGAGGCCGATGTCAGTATTGCCACGCTTTACCGCCACTTCCCGACGCGCGGCGACCTAATTTCGGCGGTCTACCAGCAGGAGGTCACCGCGCTGATCGAAGCAGCGGACCAACTAATGACCGACCGGGAGCCGGACGTAGCGCTCCGCGAGTGGCTCATGTTGTTCGTGGAGTTTCTCGACGCCAAGCACGGCATGGCGGCAGCGATGGACACCCTCATCGGTGGACCAGAACCTCTCTACAGCAGAACCCCGCAACGCCTCGACATGCCCGTCAAAGCTCTGGTAGCCCGTGGGGTCGCGACCGGCGTCTTTCGGGACGACTTCGAGCCGCACGATCTGCTCCGCGCACTCTCTGGCGTGGCACACGTCAGGCCGGGCGAGAACTGGAAGTGGTCGGCAGGCCAGATGGTAGACATCCTGCTCAAAGGCATGCAATCAAGCCATAGCCTTAGCTGAACCAGCCGAGCACCTCGTCGAGCGGGCACGGGACACGGACCACGTGCCCGCCATGCAACTGCATCATCGTCTCGTCGTGGCATTCATCGGCATCGTGAATGATCCCCACGGACTGCGGTCGAACCGCGTAGCGGATGCCGTCGAGCCCGGTAATAAGGATGAAACCGCCAGCGATCCGCTCGCCCTGAACAGCCATGTTGACCTCGGTCGGCATACGGTCGTGCGGTGGAACATATAGCGAACATTGTGCTCTCTTTCCCCAGAGGTCGCAAGCATGCTGTTTTTCGAACTCCCAGAAGACGCCCGCTGGAACGACGAGCGCGACGCCGTCGAGTTCGGCGTTGTCCTCGGTCCTTACGAGGGCGTGGTCCGAGTGCCGCGCCGGGTCTTCCAGGGGCTCCTCGACGAACGTCCGACGCCCGAACGTCGAGGCGTACCATCTCCAGCGGACCCGGTTTGAGATGATCGCGGAGCGGAAGCTGCGTCGCCGCCAACCCCAGCATCGATATATTGGAGAGGGTCGCGCGGTTCTGGGGATCGAGATTGCCGAGCTATTCGCGGTGCCGGAACCTAATGAGGAGCTACCGGAGCCGCTTCCGGGTGGCCGTCGCCGCAGCCGATTAGGAGGTTGGGTGTGCTTTCCCCGGCCCTAACGCGATGCTAAGCCGGCCGGATCAAGTCCGGCCACCGGCATCGGTACATCGAGGAAATCTGCGGCGTTTCCGCGTCATCCGTGGGTTCGTTGTACCCCCGCAGAGCACCACTTTGCATCCCCGCGCAACCGGGATAAACCAGCCGTAGGAGGGCCGGGTCATCGACGGGCTCCCGGGACCCGACCGTTTGACGGGTGGGACGGTCACGAAAAACGACATCGATCGTGGCGATGATCTCCGGGCGGTGGTCCTACAATTGGTGGTCTCAACCAGCGGCACAGGAGCGGGCCATGCCGAGAACTTCTTCATGGACTGCGATTGGGGCGTCATTTCTCTTCGTCGTGAGCGGGATCGCCCTCGCGGCGCAGGACAGGTACACCGTGAAAGTGCCGGACGGGCTCGCATTTTCCGATTTTAGAGGGTACGAGGACTGGAAGTATGTGGCGGTCAGTCAGACTGAAACGACGGTGAAAGTCATCGCGGCGAATGACGTGATGATGAACGCATTTCGGCAAGGTCTCCCTGCTGATGGCAAGACTTTCCCCGATGGGTCGAAGGTTGTGAAGATTGAGTGGAACCCGAAGAAGAATACCGCGTCCCCCTATTTCGTAATGGTACCGGACACCCTGAAAGCAGTCGATTTTATTGAAAAGGATACCAAGAGATTCCCGGACACCCACGGATGGGCATACGCTGAGTTTGCTTATGATACTGCGACCGATACATTCAAACCGTCCGACCTCTCCTTAAGCGGCGCGACGTGCGGTTATGCGTGCCATACGAAGGTAGCGGCGCAAGACTACATCTACACCGCCTATCCCAAGCGGTGACTGCGGAGCGAGGTGCCGGCGGCAAGGATCGTCTCCATCAGCCACCCACCGCGACCTGCTTGCCGGCGGGGATTGCCCGGTCGAACGGCACCGTTCGCTTCGTTGTTGGCTATTGCGCTCTTCGTGCTCTCCCCCTCGGCGCACGCGCAATCGATCTGGAACTCAATGCACATAAAGCCTTGGTCCATGTTTCACGACCCCTCCGCGTGCAGCACGGAAACTCTTCGATATTGCGCAAATATGCCGTCGGATAGGGGTCGCATCGTTGGATGTCTCCGCGACCATCATCGCGAACTGCCGGAGCGGTGCCGGGATGCCACAGATCATCCATCGGGGGATTGATCGGGGTGGTGGTCTCCCCACATGCCGCGCCATCAGGGGCCATTCAGAGGGGAAGTATGATCACGTTCTGGGTGCGACTGCGCCAGGAGGGGCATGACGGCGACTGGCAGCCCTACGAGAAGGTCCAAGCAAATTCGGGCAGCCGAAAGCGTCTACGGGCGACAGCTAGAGACGATGGGGAGCCACTATCAGGTTCGAGCATTGGTCAGGCAGGCCGGGCAGAGCGCGGCGACCGCACTTTACGACCGGACTCACTGACGACCTCACCGATTTGCGCGATTATCGGTAGCGCTTCCGCAGCGATCGTGATGTCGGGTTTCGCGCCGGGGCGAATGGTCGAAAGGCTGAGCGCACCTTTCATTTCTCGCCGTTCCATCAGCGCGTTCACGCTGCCGATGTTGCGGCGGTTGAAACCCGACGATGCCGGCGATGCTCGCAGTTGACATCGCCGTTATGGATCGCGCGTAGAAGGTCAAGCTCGCGCTCGGTCAGCCAGGGCTTCTGCATATTGGCAGTCTCCTTCCGGCGCGTGGCGTGATCAACTCATCTGCCCGCCGCGATTGCGCGGTCGAATGCCGCCAGGACCGGCTCGACGGTCTCCTGACAGTTGTTGAACTCGGCGATGTTCCCGCCCATCGCCGCTTCGAGCCGATGGACGGCGGGCTGCTTGAAGTAGTGGGCTGGATTGAGACACATGCCCGCTGCCGCGAGTGCGCCGTTGGCGCACCACTGACGGGCTGGTTCATGTTGCGGATCAACAGGGCGATCTGTGGCATCCCGAGCTAATACCCATCGGACCACCCGCGCTCTGATTCTGGCGACGCCCATGACGTTTGCTACGCCCTGCTTGCCGTTGAGGGAATTTTCCTGCTTAGAGGGCTTGGCTTCGTCGAGGTCTCGGAGCAGGAGCACAGCTCTGTCCTGCTCCACGCGCGAGACATCGTCGCCGGGGTGCTGGCTGGACGTTAAGCGCCGTGCGGCCGAATATCCGAGGGTAGGCGAGAGCCCATTAATCCGTCGTCAACGCTGTCCAGGCAGCTAGAGAATCCATGTAGTCTCTCCAATGCACGATCTTTCTATTCTCAATCGGGACGACCGAGATGAACCTTGTCATAGGCCACACCGGTCGAAAGGATCGTACCGACCGTCGGATGAGCACCCCCACCGATGTCGTAGCCGGGAACCTATGCAGCAGAGGGCTCATCCCTCAGCATTCGGCGTGACAGCCATGTCGGCGCAGGGGTAATAAACGCACCGATATCGTTTACTTAATTACGAGGGGGGATCGTACCGATGGAGTAAACGATGTCCTCGCTCAGTTGGCTTAAATCCGCAACGCTGGCCGCCACGGTCGTTGTCGCTGGTACCCTACTCGCTGCTGCGCCGGTACAGGCGCAGGACATTACGGTATTGCGGGGGTCTCCGCCGTCACGGCCCGCCGCTTCCGTTGACTGCAATAACCCGTACTATTCGCAATATTGTCAGGCTTACGACGCTTGGTATAACCAGAATTACGGTCAGAATCCGTATTACTCAACTTATGACTATGGTGATGCATATCCCTATTACGGATACGGTTTACCCGTGGGGGTGGGCCTCGGGTTTGGCTTCTTTCACCACGATCACGATGGCCGCTTCCACGGTGGCGGCTTTCATGCCGGCAATTTCCATGGCGGCTTCCATGGCGGCGGCGTCCACGGCGGTGGAGGATTCCACGGCGGCGGCGGGCGTCGCTGATGCCCAAGTTCCGGCATTCCCTCGATGCAGTAGGTAGTGCCTCCATGTGTGAGGTGGTCGAGCGCCTCACACGTGTTCCTATCGGCGTTCAGCTATCCGATTTTGGCTTCTCGGTGGGGGAGCCCTGCGGATCAGCGACTAAGGACACGACGACATGGATGACGCAACGCTAAGCGCGTATGACCACGCCGCCAAGGCATTCGCGGACGAGTGGGCTGCGCAGCCGCCGCCTACCGACCTCCAGGCCCTAGTCCGTCGATTCTTCATTCCCGGCTCCACGGCGGATGTTGGATGCGGCAGTGGTCGTGACGCAGCGTGGCTCAACGAGAATGGTTACCCGACGCGCGGTTTCGATGCATCCGAGGGTTTACTGGCTGAGGCACAGAGGCGGTATCCGCACATCGACTTCACCAAGGGCATCCTTCCAGACCTCGATGGCATCGCGGAGAACAGTTTTGCTAACGTCCTCTGCGAGACGGTGATCATGCATCTCGAACCGGAAGCGGTCACACCAGCGGTCGAGCGGCTTCTGGCTATACTCGTGCCCGGTGGCGTCCTCTACCTGAGTTGGCGGGTCGAACCTCTTGACCGGCGGGACGAGCAGGGGCGGCTCTACGCGGCCTTCGACCCCGAGCGGGTGTTCCGGGTGTTGACGGCGACCAAAGTGCTGCTCGACGAGCAGGTCGGTAGCGTCTCATCGGGAAGGCTGATCAGGCGCATCGTCGCGCGAAAGAATTAGCGCCCGCGCCGAAAACCCTGACGGGATCGCGTGAGTGAGCGTGAGGGACAAACCGGCGTGCGATGTCGTCAGGTCGAGACCGGCCTGATTGTCAGGTGAACCACGCCAGAACTTCGTCAAGCGAGCACGGGACCCGAAGACGTGACCGCCGTGCAACTGGATCATCGTCTCGTCGCGGCACTCGTCGGCATCATGAATGATCCCCACGGACTGCGGTCGTACCGCATACCGAATGCCATCGAGGCCGGTAATCAGGATAAATCCGCCCGCGATCCTCTGGCCCTGTGCAGCCACCTATTGCCTCGGGGAGCATCAGTAGAACATAGTACGAACGTCTGCTCCTTTCCCCAGGAGGTCAAGAGATGCTGTTCTTCGAGTTCCCCGAGGATGCCCGATGGAATGACGAGCGCGATGCCGTCGAGTTCAGCGTCATCCTGCGCCCATACGAGGGTACCGTCAGGATCGCCCGCCGGGTCTTCCAGGGACTCCTGGATCAGCGGCCGACGCCTGAACGATGCATCGAGGCTTTCCACTTACAGCGCACCCGGTTCGAGATGGTGGCCGAGCGGAAGCTGCGTCGCCGGCAACTGACCGAAGACGGCAACGTCGAGATCACGGGCCGGGACGTGCGCGAGAAGACCCCTCCGCTCGGCCAGGGCAGCCTATTCGGGACACAAGGTGCGCGCCTTTGAGGCCCGCCTACATCGCCGCTTTTGGGAGGAAAATCTTCGATGTCTGGCATAACCCCGTGCCTCTGGTTCGACGGCAACGCTGAGGAAGCCGCCAAGTTCTATGTCTCCGTGTTCCCCGACAGCCGTGTCGATGCAGTCCATCTCGCACCGAGTGATTATCCGGCGGGTAAGACCGGCGACGTGCTGGTGGTCGAGTTCACACTGATGGGGCAGCCGTTCACTGGCCTCAATGCCGGACCACAATTCCGGTTCAACGAGGCGATCTCGTTCCAGCTTCCGGTGGAGACCCAGGCCGAGGCTGATCGCCTCACCGACGCACTCTCGGCGGTCCCGGAGGCTGAGCAATGTGGCTGGGTGAAGGACCGCTTCGGGGTGTCGTGGCAGATTTTTCCGAGCGAGCTTATCAAGATGATCGGTGATGCCGATCGCCATCGGGCAAAGCGGGCGTTCGACGCGATGTCGCAGATGAAGCGCATCGACTTCGCCGCGATCGAGCGCGCCGCCGACAGTTAACCGGGCCTCTCATGTGCAACGACTATGGAAATTACGTCGATTACGACGACTACCTCGCGGCATTCTCCCAGACCCGCATTCCGGTCAAATGGCCGGACGCGATCCCAAACCTCCAGCCGCGTGATGACATCTGGCCAACCGATCGTGCTCCGGTGATCCCCGGCTCGAAGACGGGACCAACGAGTCTCCGATGGGGCTTCCCGCCAGCTCAACCGAAACGCCCGCCAGTCTCAATTTTCGGTCCGAGGGAAGACGCTTTCCGGTCGGCAGATGCTTCGTACCGGCGTCCTTCTTTTATGAGTTCACTGGCACCAAGTCGCCAAAGACGAAGTGGCGTTTTCACGAAGATCGGCCAGCCTTGGTTCTGCTTCGCGGGATTGGGGCGACCAATGCAGGAGGGTGGCGCAGCGTTCACCATGTTGACGACCGATCCGAGCGAGGATATCGCGCCGACCCATGATTGGCAGACGGTGATAGTGGAACGCGCGGATAGGTCCGCGTGGCTTGAGCTTAAAGGGAACGAAGCCGAACTTCTGCGGGCCTTGCCAACGGGGAGCCTGGAAGTCGAACAAGTGCGCTAACCATAACGTGGAGGCTCACGCGCCCGCCTCATTCCTGGTGGCCGGTGGGGCGCTATACACGATGCAGTCGAGCTGGCAGAGCTCCAGACCAACGAGTTTTAACGACTTTGGGCGCGAGGCGATAGAGTAGGACCGCGCCTATTTGGGGACAAGGGAGAGTTTGTGTTCTTGGGTCTTGATGTTGTATTCGAGCGTTGCCTTTCTGGAAGGACAGCAATGAGGATCATTCTGTAACCATCGGCTTCCATACAGGAAAAGCGAGTCGCCTTCGGCATACATATGATCGGCCAAGAAGTTCATATCCTGTATGCCGATATTTGTAATGATATTCGGCTCACCATTCCGAATGACAACGAGATGTTGGCCGCTGCCGTTGCCACCGTTGCAGAGCCCCGTATTAATCAGCAAGGCTTGGTCTGATTTGTTGATGAACACGACGGTCGAAGAGCCTACGAACTCCCGGTTATCATTGGGGTCAAGAGGATGTCGGCACGACGCTTGATAGAGGACGAGGCCGCCTCCATCGATCTTTAGCCTCGCATTGACCGCATCAAACGCGGTTTGGAGCACATCGGCGTGCGCGGAGCCTAATGACAGCAACATCGCCAGAGCTACGGCGCTCCAGATTTTCATCTGCGCTTCCTCCGTATTGCTTGGACAATCATCGCGCCCCAGCTCGACCGCCTCAAGGCCAAGCCCTCCGGGTCGCTGCGCGAGCCTTGACCCGGCCGCCGTGCTGCGCTGTAAGCATATGCATTCGGGACTAAGGACGGCTCTTGGCCGAACAAAGGACGGGAGGGTATATGTCAGACGCCAACGCGGACCCTGATAAAGCCGACACTAACGCGTTACGGACGTTCAAATATGACCAGGTAAAAACGCTCTTTGACTACACGAAATTTCATATCGGGGTGTATCTGTCCCTTGGCACCCTGTTGGTAGCGGCTGCCGCGGGCAAAATGCCTATCAACTTCCGTCATTGGCTGGTCTGGCTTGCGGTTCTTTTTATCGGCTTGGCTGGCTTTGCCGGCGGGATGATAGCCAGCACACTCCCGCAATGCGATTCCCTGAAGAGCTTTGAAGAGATGGTGATCGGTCCAGGGGACCGGCAGTGGTTACCCGGAAAGTCATGGACTATCTTCGAGCATCGGTGCTTTTGGATTGGAATTATCCTCGGTGCTCTATCGGTTTTGTTTGGACCATCCTCGTCTCCCTGCTTGCCCCGCTAGCTAACCACGTTCTGGCGCATCTCGGGATGCATGATGCGCTCGAGATGGGTGGCACGCCGCCGCTAGCCCCCAGCAGATCCTACCCCCCCTCGGTCACGGCCGCCGGTGCTACAAGTAAACGTGCCAATTGAACCCGAGGAGTGCCAAAACCGCCCATTTATTGACCTGAACCGTAGAGAGACTGCCTGTCACCGGTTCCCGGTCTGCGCATATCGTTTGCCGTTCGAAACGCGTAGACTCGAACCGTACCAAACGTACCGCCGGGGGTTATCGTGCCTCGTGCTTGCCTGATCTGCATCGACGCCAACAAAACTAGGCTCGCGGCCGAGATGGTAGCGGCCGGATTGAGCGATCAATCGGTCGCGACAAGGCTGGGCGGCCTTAGTCGGGGGAGTGCCCGGCGTCACCGAGTTCATCATATTGAGCGGCCGGCCAAAGCGATCGTGGCGGCGGCGAATAAGGGCAAGGACGTGCGGGACGAGCGCGACCACCTTGTTGCCGCCGCCGAGGCCGGCGACGTCGCAGCCGCGTTCCTCAGCCTTGAGCGGATCGCCGCGGACCTGCGCCGGGTGCAGGAGCGGCTGGAGCGGACGGCTGAGGCGGCCGAGGGCGACCAGCAGCGCCTTGCGGTGGCCAGCCTGTCGGGGCAGCAGTTGAGGGCTGCCGAGGTGCGGGCGAAGCTCGGGGGTGTCGGCGGCTACGCGACGCCACGAAGCGATAAGGGAAACGCGCCGCCGTTCGTCTTGAACATTCACTTTTCAGGCGGGCGAACGCAGCGGATCGAGGGAACGCCCATGCACCCGGACGATCCGGCGTTCAACGCGGTGCCCACCGTCCCGCTTTCAATCGAGGATAGAGATTTGGAGTTGAGTGGGGGAGAGGACGAAGACACGGGTTCATTTGATGAGGACGTCTGAACGGGTATCGTACCGATAACCTGCGATGTTCCGAACCGATTTGGATCGCGTCGGACATTCTGTCGTGTGCTGAAGTAACACCATGTCCGCCCTCCGACTGCCGCATGCTGGTCCCCACGCGACGAGCTGTTCCCGAGCGGATCGGTCTATGAGGGAGATCAAGGTCCGACGGAAGGACTAGGACGACCTCACCACTCCACCGATGTCCGATTTCGGCGCGTCTCGATGGTCTCCTTTCCGATCGCACAGCGGGCATTCGGCCGGGCGGCGGGAACGGGTCTTCCCGCCCCTGACCTGCCACTCGCTGCGGAGTGGGACTCCGCTCGGTTGGGTGGGAAGGTAACGTTCGGCAGTTACGCCGTTAACGGCGTGGTAGCACTGAATACGACCGGATTTGGGCTTCCGCACACGACTGGCTTAGCAGTGCGATCTCGCAGGCCATCTCTCCAAAATTTCGTCGTTTCCTTTGACTTTGCTCGTGACCTGATCGGCCGTGTTGATCAGGTTTCAGCTCACCTCGACGAGCGCAGCGGAGCTAGGAAGGAGAAGGACGATGAGGCGATTCAGGTTGAGACCTCGGATGATCCTGGTCGTGGTCTGCGCTTTCAGAGTTGCGCTGACACAATCCGCGGTATCGACAGAAACCGCGCCTAGATTTGCGATCCAGACCCTGGCGGAAAGCAAGATCGACCGACTGCCGGCCGGCCCCCTTTATTGGCGGGTCGAGACTTGCGCGACCCTCTCGGCGGCCGAGGGGGCGACCCGCACGACAACCCTCGTCGCGGAAGTTGAGGAGTCCTGAAAGACCCGACGCGCCGCGTATGGCATCAGGACCGTAGCTTAATAGCGACAGGAGTAGGGCATGAATCGGCTGCTATCCACTGTCCGGCTTGCGGCCGGCGTCATCTGCGTTGTGGGGTTGTTGCTGCCGCCACCGACTCGGGCGGCGGACGAGAAATACGTCGTCGAGCCGGTTGCCGAGATCAAGGTCAAGCAACTTCCGAAAGGCCCGCTGTATTGGAGGGTGGAGAATTTCCCAACCGTGGATCAGGCCAAGGTCGCCGCGGGCGAATACCATTGGAACCCGGATACCGTGACCTACGATGGATGGCCGTCACTGGCTGCCGATGTCGCCGGCAAAGTATGGCTGTTCACCCTTGGGCCGCAAGGCGGGGCGACGCCCGGCGGAATAAAGGTGGCCGAAATTGGACCCGTCCCGCCTTTATCGGCGCCCGAGTACCTCCTGCGCGTCAACTACGGCAGTGGACCGCCGGGGGCCAAGACCCCGGTACATTCGCATTTTGGTTCCGAGGCCTTTTATGTCATCAGCGGAAAATTGGGCCAACGGACGCCAAGCGGCATCAGCTACGTCGAGGCCGGTCACTCCATGAATGGGCATACGGCCGGTATGACGATGGAAGTCTTTAACGCCGGCACGACTGACCTGAGCGCCCTTATCATGTTCGTGGTAGATGGCACCAAACCGTTCTCGACGCCGGGAAAATTCGACTGAGGCCGCTACCGGGCGGCCGAATTTCGGGACTTTCTTCGGTTTCTCTCGTTACCGATGCCCTTTGCGACCGGTTAGGTCCGGGCGTGATCAATGCTGTGCCATGCGAGCTGGGCCGACCGGCCGACAAAGGAGTGAATGAAATGAAAGGATGCGTTTCGCTAGATCAACCGTACACCTGGCAACCCGACACCTTCCCAACTGTGCGCCGGCTGACACGCCGCACTACGATCCGTGGAATCGCCGTGGCCGCGGCGGGTTTCATGTTGGGGAGGGCGTCTTTCGCGTTCGCCGATGAGAAATCCCTGGCCATCAAAGGCTATGATCCGGTCGCGTATTTTACCGATGGAAAGCCCACGCCGGGTCAGCCGCAGTTCGAATATGAGTGGGATGAACACGTCTGGCAGTTTGCCAACGCGGAGCATCGGGATCTCTTCAAAGCCGATCCCGTGCGGTATGCGCCCCAGTTTGGGAATTTCTGCGCTATGGCCTTGAGCCTCGGGCAGATTGTTATCGCCGATCCGAACAACTGGCTCATCAGCGACGGCAAGCTTTACGTATTCGGTAAGCCGGCGCCAGGTGGAGCGGCCCTGTTTCAGCAGCATCTCGCAGAAAACATCGCGAAGGCGAACGAGAACCGCACGATCCTTCGGAAGGACTAGCAGCTAAGGCTGTGGCGCTGAGCCGGTCTCCGGCGGCAATAGCCCGGCTCTGCGAAGTCCGGCACGCAATTTCTTGAGATCTTCCGGGTTCAGAAACTTTGTCCCGAATTCCTGCGGGTCGAATGTCGGATCGAGCCGACGGATTTCGTTGACGGTTCGAGCGGCGGCTTCGGTTCGGTTATCCTCGGCATAAGCTGCCGCGAGCAGCACGCGGCTGAAGTTTGCCCCTACGGTTTCGCCCAGAGTGTGCTCCTCCTGCTCGATCGCTGCGTCGTAGCGCCCCGTGAGGTAATATGCGAGACCGAGCGCAAAGCGATCCATCGGATGAAGTTCGGGATCGATACGCAGGGCCTGCTCCAGCGCCCCGATGGCGGCATCGGTCTGCCCCAGCCATGTAAGAACATTTCCGCGACCGGCCAAAGCGTGAGCATCGTTCGGGTTGAGCTCGATCGCGCGATCCATTTCGGCCAAGGCTTGTTCGTACCGGTGATAGAAAATGTCGATACGGCCGAGGAGAACCCGAGCCCGCACGTCTCGGTTATCGATCGCCAAAGCCTTGTTGGCCAGTTGCTCCGCCTGACTGAGAAATTCGGTCGGGCTTTCGGCCCACCCCATCGGCACTGCTACATAAAAGCTTTCCGCGAGCGCCGAATAAGCCTCAGCGTAGTTGGGGTCGAGCGCGACGGCCCGCCGCAGAAGTACCCGCGACTGAGCAAGCTCGGCGCGCGTGGGTCGCTCAAGTGCCGGCCGCGCGCGCAGCACATAGTCATATGCATCTAAATTCTCGGTCGGTTTAGCTGATACCCGGCGTTGTTCGATTTGGGTAACCCGGATTGCCAGCGTCTTGGCTATTTCTGTTGTGATCCTGTCCTGCACATCAAAGATGTCGGCGAGGGGTTGCTCGAGACGAGCCGACCAAAGTACCCGACCATCACGATCTACAAGCTGCGCGGTCACGCGGACGCGGTCGCCCGTCCGCCCAACGGTGCCTTCGACCTCATAGCGCGCGACGAGATGATCTGCGATGTCTTCCGGCGTCGGGGTTTTTCCTTTGAACGGCAAAACCGCGTTCCATGACAGCACTGTCAGCTCCGAGAAGCGTCCCAGCGCGGTAATCAGGTCCTGCGTTAATCCATCGGCGAAATAATCTTGGCTCGCCCCCTGCCCCTGACTGGCAAAGGGAAGAATGGCGATAGACGGCTGCGCCTCCGCCTCGAGGCCGGCTTTTGATTTGTTCAGAGAACCAAAAACATGCCAGTCGGCTTTGAGGCCGGCCCAAAGAAGTCCTGTCGTGGCCAAGCAGACAAAGACAAACGAAGAGATCCGCCGGATACGCCACCCCGTTTTCCGATTGGTCTCGACGGCGAGGGCCGACGTAGGACTGCTAGAGGCCGTAGGACTGGACAGGGCTTGGTCCGGAATTTCGGGTGCAGTTTCGATCTCGGCTTCGAAGCGATACCCGCGCCGCGGGATTGTCTTTATGAGCTGGGCGCCATCCGCTCCGAGCGCGCGTCTGAGTTCTCCCACGCTCTGGACCAATGCATCGTCGGTTACAGCGATGTTTGGCCATATCGCTTCGAACAGCTCATCCTTAGAGACAAGCCGCCCTCGATTAGCGACGAGGAAACGTAGGACCGCAAACGTTTTCGGTCTGAGCGAGACCTCGCTGTCATCAGCGAACAGGGAACCTCGCTCAAAATCCAAAAGAAAGCTGCCAAACCGAAGCCGCTTGGGGGCTGACGGGTCGTTATTGCGCTGCATCGTGCCGAAGTTGGTGCATATGACCGCGTTTGCTCGAATCCACACAAGCGCCCGGACCTGAGCATACCTCAGCAGCTCAAGAAGGCGCCTGCCTTTGTCTCGACTTGTGGGTGCCGCGGTTCCCAAAGAAGCGGGCTTGCTTTGGCGGTCACGTCGTAGTCGACGGGTCAGGGACGCGAGCGTTCGCGCAAGGTCAATCCGGTCGCGCGGCCACTGTCTGCAAACGGCGCATTTCGCCTGTTGACAAGTGTTTCGGCAAACGTCTGCTTACTGAACCCTCAGTCGCCATTCAGTCTCTGCGGTCGGGACCTACTCTTCATGCCCCAGTGCCGCCGTTCGCGGCCGTGGTCGATCCTGGTGCGGCCCGGTGCGAAATCGGTCCCGTGTTAAGCGGGAAAGGAGCCCATGCGGGGCCGTGGCGATCAGCTTTGATTTTCGGAAGTATTGAGTTGCCCAAGCTCCCTCGCCAACTACCACCGTATGCGTGCGACGGAAGAACTGATCCGCAACGTTGCACAGTGGGCCACCGAGGTTGGCATGCGTGCTGCGCAGTTGCCATCGCAGCCGGCCCGAGCAGCTTTTCTTGCCGAACGACATCACGAGATTATGGAAGAAGCGCGTCGATCGGGCATGAGCGAACGCGACGCGTTGATTTTGGCCAATTCGTGTGTTGAAGGCGCCGAAAAAATAATGCGTGAGCTGTTAGCTCGCGGCATGCCGATGCCGCAAGGGCGAGCATAGCGCCTCGACGCGGATCTTCACTGGCGGAAGCCGATTGGCCTTTGCCCGCGGTTGACAAGCCCTGGCTCAAAAGGTATTCAAGTAGCACTCTAGCCCCTAGAGTGCTAATCGCATCGATCGTTAAACAGCCAGGAGGTGTTCCATGGCATTTCGGCCATTGCACGATCGCGTGGTGATCCAGCGCGTCGAGGAGGAGGAAAAGACCAAGGGCGGGATCATCATCCCCGATACCGCCAAGGAAAAGCCGATGGAGGGGAAGGTTATCGCAGTCGGGCCGGGCGCTCGCGGCGAGGATGGCAAGATCCACCCGCTCGACGTCAAGAAGGGCGACCGGGTGCTGTTCGGCAAATGGTCGGGGACCGAGGTCAAGCTTGACGGCGAAGAGCTGATTATCATGAAAGAGTCCGACCTCATGGGCGTCATCGCCTGACCGCGAACTGAAGGGATACGAAAATGGCAGCCAAGGAAGTCAAATTCTCCGGTGACGCGCGCGAGCGGATGCTGCGCGGCGTCAACATTCTTGCCGACGCCGTCAAGGTGACCCTCGGTCCGAAGGGCCGCAACGTCGTGCTCGACAAGTCGTTCGGCGCGCCGCGCATCACCAAGGACGGCGTCACCGTCGCCAAGGAGATCGAGCTTTCCGACAAGTTCGAGAACATGGGCGCGCAGATGGTCAAGGAGGTCGCTAATAAGACCAGCACCGAGGCTGGCGACGGCACCACCACCGCGACGGTGTTGGCTCAGGCGATCGTGCGCGAAGGCGCCAAGGCCGTCGCCGCCGGCATGAACCCGATGGATCTGAAGCGCGGTGTCGACATAGCCGTTGATGCGGTCGTCGGCTCGCTCAAGTCGCAGTCGAAGAAGATCTCGACCAACGAGGAGATCGCTCAGGTCGGCACGGTTGCTGCGAATGGCGATCGCGACACCGGCGACAAGATCGCCGAGGCGATGCAGAAGGTCGGCAACGAGGGCGTCATCACGGTCGAGGAGGCGAAGAGCCTGGAGACCGAGCTCGACGTCGTCGAGGGCATGCAGTTTGACCGCGGCTACCTGTCGCCGTATTTCGTGACCAACGCCGAAAAGATGCTGGCCGAACTCGAGAACGTCTACATCCTCATCCACGAGAAGAAGCTCAGCGGCCTGCAAACCATGCTGCCGCTCCTGGAATCGGTGGTGCAGAGCAGCCGTCCGCTGCTGATCATTGCCGAGGATGTCGAGGGTGAGGCCCTCGCGACCTTGGTCGTTAACAAGCTGCGCGGTGGCTTGAAGGTCGCGGCGGTGAAGGCGCCCGGCTTCGGCGATCGCCGCAAGGCGATGCTCGAGGACATCGCGATCCTGACCGGCGGCCAGGTGATCAGCGAAGATCTCGGCATCAAGCTCGAAAACGTGACCCTCGAGATGCTCGGCCAGTCCAAGCGGCTGCGTATCGAGAAGGAGAACACCACGATCATCGACGGGGCCGGCAAGAAGGCCGACATCGAGGGCCGCTGCACCCAGATCCGCCAGCAAATCGAGGAGACCACCTCCGACTATGATCGTGAGAAGCTGCAGGAGCGGCTAGCCAAATTGGCCGGCGGTGTCGCCATCATTCGCGTCGGCGGCTCGACCGAGGTCGAAGTCAAGGAGAAGAAGGACCGCGTTGATGATGCGATGCACGCGACGCGCGCCGCGGTCGAGGAAGGTGTCGTCGCCGGGGGCGGCGCGGCCCTGCTCTACGCGTCGAAGGCGCTTGACGGGCTCACTCCGAGCAACAACGACCAGAAGGTCGGCATCGACATCGTCCGCAAGGCGCTGCAGGCGCCGGTGCGACAGATCGCCGAGAACTCGGGCACCGACGGCTCGATCATCGTCGGCAAGCTGCTAGAGAGCAAGGATACGAGCTACGGCTACGACGCCCAGAAGGGCGAGTTCACCGACATGATCAAGGCGGGTATCATCGATCCGACCAAGGTCGTGCGCCACGCGCTGCAAGACGCCGCGTCGGTCGCGGGTCTGTTGATCACGACCGAGGCGATGGTCGCCGAGAAGCCGGAGCCGAAATCGGCGATGCCGGCGATGCCGCCGGGTGGCATGGGTGGCATGGACTACTAAACTCGCACAACTTCACGAAACCGCCCGCCCGCGTAAAACCGCAGGCGGGCGTTTTTCTGTATATGTGGGGGGCCCTGGCTGCAAGAGGTCCGGCCCTCGCGGCTCGCCACCACCCGGCGCAATCACTGTTGTCGGCGCAGCCTCCTCGTCGCCAAACCACGGGGCGAAGGTTGCCCGCCCGTCTGACCGGACGCGGCCGCTCGACCCGTTGGGCGGGAGCCGCTCTGTGTGCCCGCGTTATGGACCTTCCCCGACCCGAGCCGATTGGTCTCAGCAGGTTTTTCCTGTCCCTCTGGGCAAACAGACGGTCGGCCCTCGCCGCTCAAGAGGAGCAACCGCCGATTTCCCTCGGCGGGCCTGCCCCAGCAACTCTTTAAGATCGGCGACGCCGCACCGGTTTGTTTGGTGCTGGCGCAACGCAATGCTGCAGTGCACAAATTCGAGATTGTGAGTCTCAGATCTGTGGACTATTGTATGTTGTGCACTGCAATATGATCCAGGTGAGGATTTCTACGTGATGAACACCCAGAAGCGCTTGGCAAGCGCCCAACCTATCAGGTTCTCGAACACCAAAGCGGTGCCGATGAAAGCAATGGAAAAGCCTGTCCCGATCGCAGTAGATCCCATCGTAAGGACGACCAGCGCCATGAGCGAAACCGTCAAGACGATTGCGGACACCATCGCGGCTGTAGCCGAGGGGGTGGTCGAACCCGTCGCTCCTACCAAGACGACGGCCACCAAGCACCTGCTGGGAATGAACACTATGATCAAAAGCACTGAAGACTTTGTAGCGCTCGGCCAAGCCAACATCGAAGCCTTAGTCAAATCCGGTCAGATCTGGACCGCCGGGGTGCAGGAACTGATGAAGCAATTTGCTGAGACGGCAAAGGCCTCGTTCGACGAGGCGGTCGTGACCCTCAGGGCGATCAGCTCAGCAAAGTCGGTGACGGAAGCGATGAACCTGCAGAGCAAGTTCTCAACGAGCGTGGCGGGACGGGCATTGGCCGAGTCAAACAAGTTGGTCGACGCTTCGATCAAGCTGACCGAGCAGACACTAGCGCCGATTGCTGCTCGTCTGACCAGCACGGTGGAGACCTTCGATAAGGCCGCCTAATCGGCTACGCCTCGCAGCATTTGGAGTAGATCGACGTGTCCGATCCGAATAAATTGCGCGAACTTGCCACTTGGTACCGCGACTTCGCCGAGCGCGCCGGTAGCCCATGGGTTTGGGAAGCTCGACTGCGGACGGCTGAGGATCTCGAGGCGGAAGCGGGTCCGGCCGAGCCGGGGGACGACCGGCAAATATAGGTCTCTCCCAAGCGCTGTCCGCAGCTGGCGAGAGGGATGACGGCTACCCACGCACTCTGGACAACCGCCTGAAATCCTTAAAGACGTTGAACGCCGTACCCAGATCCAAGACGTCGTCAACGAAGCAGGAGAGTATTTACGAACACGACGCCACCCGGGAATTGCCAATTGCCGACCGCTTTGGCATCGGCGACCGAGCGCAAAGGTTCAAGCTTTAGCTCGCCCTTTGATCCCAGCGCGAAGCAAGGCTTCGCAAAGTCGGCTCCCCCCTTATCGCCCTCGGCATAGCCCCGGCGAGCGGGGGTTTCGCTTTTACGAGGTCACTGATGCGCGGGTTCTTCTGACTTAG